>LBJMR02800__coassemble_168_pt1 | contig 158358 bp, 152 predicted proteins | sample LBJMR02800__metabat2_high_PE_009 | metagenome-assembled genome bin LBJMR02800
GTCGCTGGGGAGTTGCAGCTCCACAGCGACCAAGGCTTTCAATATACCTCACACGGATATTTTAAGCTGACTCAATCTTACGGCATTACGCCTTCCATGTCAAGACGCGGAAACTGCTATGACAACGCAATGGCCGAAAATTTTTTCGGTATCCTGAAAACAGAATGCATCTACCGCCAAAAGCTCAAGACATTTCAGCAGGCCAACGATCTGATCGACGAGTACATCCACTTCTATAACCACGAGCGGCTCCAGACAAAGACTGGCCTGGCTCCGCTCTCGCTTCGCCAGGCCAGTCTTTGATTCGCTTGTTCTACCCCTTACAGGCCTCTTTTTTGTACTGTCCGCACAATATGGGGCGGTCCACCTTCAAAAAGGTGCAGGGTGTTTTTTCTTTTGAAACCATACCGGACCGGACAGGATTCATCCTGCGCCCTGACCAGGGTTGGTCATACCAGCACAAGCAGCACCAGCGGATACCCAAAAGCAAGCGGCATCCGGCAAAACATGCGCCGGAACGGTTTGTTTTGGGCGATCACGCCGATCCCGACCGTCTTATGCCGGCACCGAGAGAGACAGATTCTCAAAGACGGCGTCCATGCCGCTGGCAAAGATGCACAGGTGTGCGCCGTCGATGGAGTTGTAAACCCGGCTGCTGAGGGCTTTCTGGTCATCGATGTAGAGGATGAGGATCTCGTTTTCAGCCACTATTTTGAGATGATGCGTCACCCCCGGCTGGAAGTCAAAGGTGGTATAAACCATGGGGTCGGTGCTGACCAGATCGGTCAGAGCTGCGCCCTCATACCGCAGGCATCCATGGACCGTATCCAGCGCCAGACCGGTGTAGCTGCTGTAGTCCTCCCCGGGCTGGCCGAAGGCAAAACCGGCGCAGCCGCTGCCGTCCAGCGTCACGTCACAGGTGAGGGTAAAGGTGGGCTTGCGCATATCGAGATCAATCACTGCAGGCTCTTTGGTTCCTTTCAGCTGGTAGGCGCCGTCCTCTTGGGAAACGCTGCCCGCCGTGCCCACCGCCTGGACGGGCTGGGTCTCGGTGAAGTAATTTTCCAGGGTCTCGGGTGCACAGATGCCCAGCCGGCCGTCCTCCTGCTGGATCAGCTCGTGGATCAGCAGGCTGCCGGCCCACTGGTACATTCCAACATCCTGTTCCTGGAAGTTTCGGCCAATCCAGCCGCAGAGGTACCGATGGCCGTTCAGTTCAGCGGTCTTGGGGGCGTAAAAGACAAAGTTGTTGCCGTCCAGGGTGTTGTCCTCCGGCACCGTGAAGGGCCCGTCCATCGAGTCGCCGATGGCATAGTAGGTGGTGCAGTCCCAGCTGTAGGTCAGATACCAGCGGCCATTGATTTCAAACAGATCGGGGCACTCCAGCATGTACTGGGCCTGGGGTGCAAAGATGGGCCCGCAGAAGGTCCAGTTGGACAAGTCGGTGGAAGTGTATTTGACCACCACGCCGCCCAGGGTGTTCTCATGAGCAGCCACCAGCATCCAGTAGCACTGCTCGTCCTCGTTCCAGAAGACTTCCGGGTCCCGGAAATCATCGGTGGAATAGTTTTCCGGCGCATAGAAGGTATCTTCCGGCAGCTTGGTCCAGGTGACCTTGTCGCTGCTGACCGCGTGCATCACGCATTCCTTGCCGGGGCCAAAGGGAGAGGCGTTTCCCTCATTGTGGCCGGTGTAGAAACAGTGGTACAGCCCGTCCTGCCCCAGCAGGACCGAACCGGTGCCCAAAGCCAGATCCGGGTCGCCGAAGTTCCCGTAAGGGATCACTTCCCCGTCGTCCTGATATTCGTAGAGATTTTCGGTGGTAAAGCGATAGATCGGGTGATAGGCCTGGCCGTTGTGGTCGGTGTCGTAGAGATAGTACAGCTCCAGTTTGCCGTTGTCCACCAGGGGCATCACGTCGCCGACCCAGGCCCCTTCTGAGGTGGGGTAGAGCTGATAGGGAACCGCCTGGTAGGTTTCATCCGACGGTTCTGCCAGCTGGATACCCCCCTGGCCGCAGGCCGTCAGGGCGGCGGCTGCCGCGCAAACAAGGGCAGCGCTTTTCATTCGATGAAACGTCATCATACATCCTCCTCTTTTACCCAATATTGCGGAATGGCCCGCCCGGCGCCGGATGGTTCATTCCCAAAACTTTATTACAATTATATAATGTATCTGCTGAAAGCGCAAGAAAAACCAGTCAACGGCTGCAGGGTGTTTTTCTTTTTGTCAGCAGAATGGCCGCCTGTCCCCCTTGGTTTGGGTGACAGGCGGCCATTCTCAGGCTGTAAGCGCACAGATCGTTGCTCCTTATGGCTTTCCGTGAATATGCTTGTATTCGCTGGGGGTGACTCCCTCGTGCTTTTTGAAGGCCCGGACCAGGCCCTGGGTGTCCCAGAAGCCCACCGGCTGGACGCGGCGCTTGACCAGTTCATGGTCTTTGAGCCGAGTGTATTCAATTTCCACCACCTGCTGATGCCGCACCGCCTCGCCCAGGGCCCAGAGATTGTCTAGGACGAGTTTATTGTGGTGGGGCTGGATGTAGTGGAAGGTTTCGTTGGCGATCAGCTCACCGATCAGTTTTTTGTTAGGGTCGGGGACTGCGCAATCCACCAGCTTGTCCAGAATAGGCAGCATCTCGTCCTTGCGCAGAGAACGGCTCTCCAGCAGAATCTTGCAGACGGCCAAGATTTCGCTGTTGCTGAGCCATTTTGGATTGGTCTGGATCAGGCGGTAGCCCCGGTGCTTATAGTCGTACACTACATCCTGCCCCAAGTTCTGGTTGGCGATGAAGGTCCGCAGGGCCTCCATGTCCCGCTGAATACTCCGCCTGGAAATATGGTACTGCGTTGCCAGCTCTGTTTTGGACAACACATCGCCCTTTATTAGGTGCGTGTAGATTTCCAGCAGACGGACGGCTTTGTTTTCGGGTAAAGATTCCATCACGTTTCACTCCCTGTCGATCTCTGCCTGTATTATAACAAACAGGGTGGACAATAACTGGCGCTTTCCTAAAGCAGCAAAAAATTTTTGAAAAGTTTGTATTTTCAGGATTCATATTCTGATTGTTCCAACTGCTCGATTGGATGCGTCCCCTTTCTTCACAGGCCCTTTACTCCCCGCACCATTTCTGCTATCCTTATATCAAGAACCAGCCACTTTACCCGGCTGTACAGTGAGGAGGATGTAAAACCATGAAAAAACGCTTTTACCACATGCTGCTCTGCCTGACGCTTCTGCTGGCAAGCTGCACGCTGCTGGCGGTGGGGGCGAGTGCGGCGGACCCCATGCGCGACTTTGACTTCGCGCGGTATGCCAGCGACAACCCGGACATTCTGCGGGCCTATGGGCCGGATCTCTGCCATGATGAGCTGTACCTGCACTATCTGAACTATGGCGCAGCTGAGGGACGGGTGGCCTATTCGCTGCGGACAGGTCAGCCCTTTGTGCTGGAAGAGAACGCCCAGCAGGCCTACCAGAACCAGCTGAAGCTCACCAGTGCCCAGGCCCGGCTGGGCAACGCCACGCTGACGCCCGACCGCAACTGGCCGGAGCCTCTGCTAACCCTGGCCGATCAGGTGTTGGCCCAGGTGGGCGGCTCCACCCCATACGAGACCTTGCTTGGCTGCTACGACTGGCTGATCCAAAACTGCTCCTATGACCATGACACCGTGCGGATGGGCGAGGGCGGCCGCATTGCGGAAGATGCTTATTCCATTTTGGCCGGCCGCGTGGGAGTGTGCGACAACTACTCAGCGGCCTTTGCGGTGATGGCCCGGATGCTCGGCTTTGACGCAAGACTTCAAAATGGTCAGACTCACCGCGCAGCCGGCGGCTATACTGGCCACGCCTGGTGCGTCATCAACATTCACGGGGTGGACTATGTGTTTGACCCGCAGGTGGAGGACAACATTGCCGCGGGCGGCGCCATCCGGCATCTGCGTTTCTGCAAAACCTACGAGGAAGTGCCGGACAAGTACATCCGCTATGCCGACGATGTGGTGCAGGACAGCATCATGGCCGGTGGTGATGTGGGACCCGCTTATTCCTTTGGTCAGGGCGGCAGCTACTTTGCAGCCGTGAACGAGGCTCGCGCAGCGGAAGGCGTCGTTCCGCTGACATGGGACACCGACCTTGCCCGGGCTGCTTTGCGGATCGCCATGGGCGAGGACAGCGACACCGTTCTGGATGAACTCGAGCGCCAGACCGGCAAGAGCTGCGCGCTTTACAGCAGCTACGGTTTCTATCCTGCGCCTGGTTGGGGCCCCAGCCTGGAAAGCTCCCGCAAGAGCGCTGGCATCAGCATATATGGAGCCAGTATGTGCATGCTTTACAGCAGGACGTGACTCCCATGCCAGCTTGAACCTTAGCCCCGCCCATCCCAGGCGCGGGGCCTTTGTTGTGTTAACGCATAAAACTATAAGTTGTTTTATAAAATACAATTGACAACTTGAATGTTCTGCGCTACCATAGTATTAGAAATACCCCACTCTTTCCAAAACGACTGTCAGGAAGGTGACTCACATGGAAGGCCGCAGAACCGGAAAGCCTCATACCGAGCGCATCTACGTCAAAGTGACATCCGAGTTTGACACCACCGGCTCCATGGTGCCCCTGTCCATCACATGGGCGGACGGGCGCACTTTTGCCATCGAGGCGGTGCGGGACTTCCGCCCGGCAGGGACGGTGGGCAATGGCACGGCAGGCGACTGCTTCACCGTCCTGATCCAGGGGCGGGAGAAACAACTGTATTTTGAGCACATCGGCTCACAGTTCATCGGGCGGGTGGGCCGGTGGTTTGTGGAAAAGACCGTCACCGCGTGAATTCTGAGAAGGGAGGGAGAGCGCCATGTCCGGCCCGCGCACTTATTTTGCCATCGACCTGAAAAGCTACTATGCCTCGGCGGAGTGTGCCGCCCGAGGCCTGGACCCGGTGAGCAAAACCCTGCGCCTTGTGCTGGATGGTCCACATACAGGGCCGGGGGTGGAGAAGGAGAAAGTCACTGCGATTCATCTGGAGGGTATTGTAATGTTGGCATGCATACATGAATAAACCTCATAAAGAGTAGCATCACCATACAATTTCCCTCTGCCCCATGAATACACACACCATCAGACATTTTCCTCTGCCTGGTGGTGTGTGCTTTGTTTTGGGAACTAGTTTTTTGAGATGACCTGCTGTATCATGTCCGGGATGGAAGGCAGGAATTCAAAGGTGCTGTCGTTGCGCAGCGGGATAGGATTGAGATTCAAACTGTCAAAGTCAGGTCCATCTAGCTGAGACTGAGTTCTTCAGGCTGAACGACCAGTTTTCGGGGATGGGCATTGTCCTCCAGACGCAGCTCATGCAGTATCTCCTCTGTCTGAAGCAGCACTTCCCCGCAGGCTTTCTTTTTGGGATGGAACAGCTGGGTGGGTTGGTAACTGCCTGCCAGCAGGGAGCTGGGATTGATGACCAAATCCAACCCATTGGATTTGTCGTGGGACTGATAGCTATGGATTCGCACACCAGAAGCAATCAAAAAGTCGCTTTTGGCGTGGCGGTCAATATTGAAAGGATCGCGCCGGACGATCTGCAGCTGTTTTTCTTCAACCAGCCAATCCATGACTTTCTATACATGTTCATATTTGAGATTGCAAGCATACAGTTCAATGGTATGGATGCCCCGCTCAATCTTCTGAACCTTCATGGCTGTTACCTCCGTGCCTGCTGGCAGTTGGTACAGTGGTTGCAGTTGACCGTGCGATTTTCTCCCAGGACCTGCAATACCTGACGCACCATACAGGAATCGCTGAACGCAATGCCGGCCATTTCCTCCAGACGGTAGTGGAGCCATTTTTTCAGAGATACCGTATAGTCCCCATGATCCAGAATGTACCGATTCAAGTCGATGTCTTCATAGTCTTGTCCCCCGCTCTGTCACCATACAATTTTCTGCTCTCCCTATTGAATACAATAGGGTATTCTTAATCTGCACCGTCTCTGTGCGGGAACTGGCATTATTGCATTATATATACGTTCTGAGCAAAACAGGGGGCATACTTTTTTCAGTCATCATCCTGCATCGAACTCCATTCTTTTTTGAATCTACACTAACATCTCTATAATCACAATCCATCCATCTGATTATGGGAGGTGTTCTGTATGAGCAGGAAGATTGAGAAGCGGAAAACCGCAGTGTTCTGTCTGGAACCGGATGGTTTTTCCATTCATACGTTTGAATTATTCCTGAAATTATCCAAGTCTGATTATGATAAACTGAAGGACAAGCTCTATCGAGAGTATCCGGGTACATATCAAACGAAACACGACGTAGAGGATCAGGAGGACAAAAAGAAAAATGAAAGCAAATACATCGTTCACAACTGCAAATGCGAGAAATTCGCAAAGCACGGGGTTCGTATTCGTCTAATAGCATGCCGTTGTTATTGCAGAGAAGATTCCTTTTGTATGGGATCAGGGTATTATCTCAAGATGGTCATCAACCCTCGAAAACTGATCGAGCCAGCCGATAAATACCGGTATCTCGGAATACTTCCGCCTAATGAAGAAAGCGTCAACCAGGTGACAAAAGCGTTCAAGGAGTTGTTTCACAAGACAATTTTCAAGAAGAATATGGATGATTACAAAGTGTCGCGGGTAGATTTCTGTACCAACATCCGCTGCGACAGTTCAAAGCTGTTTCGGGAGCTTGTTCGTGTATTGCGCAAGCTGCCTACCCCGACTCATTACAAACGCATGATTTATTCCTGTGATGATCGAAAAAAGGCAAACAAGTACAACAAGCACTATCTGCGCTATGTTTGCGGGACCCATGAACTGGTGATCTATGATAAGACCTTTCAAATGACCGAGAACGATCTGATCGTTGGCTACGAGCACCTGCCGGAAGGAGTCCTGCGATTTGAGATGCACTGTAAACGGCCATACATCCGTAATCTGGAAAAGGAACTGGCGGGTAAAGCGGATGGAACAGAGAAGAAAAAACAGAAGAAATCCAAGGGAGGTACGGATGCCAAGTTCAGCAAACCTTCCTATTTACTGTGGGAGCTTATTCAGCGCAGTGAAGAAGAACTGACCAAAAAGTTCACTGCCTGTTTTCCTGAGATGCAATATCTTCACCCTGATGACATTCGAGAAAAGATCAAGGCATCCTCCTACAAAAAGAAAACGAAAAAGCGGATGTGTGAGTTGGTAGAGCTGCTGAGCCGGGTGCAGTCTGTGGATAAGGCTCTTTCCAAAATGGAGAAGAACGGATATGACGTATCCGATCTGCTGGACCGCTTTAAGAAGCTGGGCATCAGTCCGGTGCCACTGCGAATGAATTCCCGCGCCCATCACCTGCCCAGCCCTGCGGAATTGCTGCGGACGGCGGCAGCAGGCGAAAAAGTGGAAGTCAAGTATACCATTGTGAAGTACAAGTGATCGTAGAAAACACTGCAGGGAATCAGGATAGCCGGAAAAGCTGTAAAATGCAAAAAAGCTCCTGCATCTTTTGGGAACCCCAGAAACAGCGGGGTTCTGATGTCAAAATGCAAGAGAATGATGCAGAGCTGCTTCTCCCGAACTGCTACACCGGCATCAAAATGGGCAACTTCCTGGATAGACCGCTGGACCAAGCGCAAAGTCCTCGGACTCGCTAGGATGGAACATTTCCCAGGGGGGATTTTCTATATAAAAAATAGAGAAAGAGGAAAAAGCCCCCTGGAGAACAGGTGTAACCTTTATACCAACTGTAAGGGATGTCCAGTTTGAAACAGCGGATAATAAAACGGAGCCGATCCACCTCGTCTGTAAAACGGATTGGGAACAGACTCTATCTTAATCCTAATAAAGCATGACTTTCCCTATAGGAATGACAATTACCGCCAAACGCGGTATAATGGAAGAAACCAATCTATAGGAGGTCATCTATGAGTACACAAAGCCGCACCGTCCGACTATTGCAGAATGTCCTTTACCCAACCTACCAGCTGTATGCAGCCATGGGCAGCAAACAAACTGCGCCTCGGGATGGACTGCGGCTTGCTGCTCTCACCACCATGGAGTGGCTGCGCCAGCGGATACAAGATGATATTCCCGCCGAACTCTGCCAGCCGGGGCCTGATGAGTACAGGACGGCAGATGACAGCAATCTTCCTTCGCTCCACCTCAATCGCGGGTATGTGTTGGATATTGTGTCCCTGCCCGAGAAAGGGGTCTGGAGTCTCCAAATCACTGAGCCGGACTTGGGTTCTGACCCTGGGAAGAAAGAGCAAAGACGGGCGGCTGTGCCCGGCCGGGTCATTGAGACCAATGTGGCGTTCCGCATTTATGGGAAGGAACTGGAATGCGGCTTTCAGACTGTAGTCTCAGACCCGGAGGGCACCTCACCTCAGGCGGAAGTCTACCGGTTGGCTGTGGTGCGGCGGCTGATGGAAAATCCGGCATTTGGGCTGACCCAGATTCTCCCGGTGAACGGCAGTGTCACCGAGGTGAAAACAGCAGCGCAGATCAGAAAGCTGACCACGCTGATCAGCACACCGGAAAATCAGCTCCCTGCGGTGGTGTTTACCTATTATCAGAAGCAATGCACGGTGTTGCCTGTCAAAAATACCGCGCCCAAGGTGCTGAATACATTGCCCCAGCAGATGCCCGATATCTTTTCGGCCCGGCAGGAAATGCACTACGAGGAACGATTCAACTTGCTAACCGCAGCCCGGCAGCCGGAGGAAGAACTTACACTGCCCTGCGACGTTCCTGCCTTTGCAGAGAAGATGAAAGGGTTCTGCCGGACCTATCTGCTGGATGCCGGTTTGTTGCCAGGCCTTGCCAAGGCGGTGGGGGTGTGTCTGAATCCGGGAGATGTAACCTTACTGGAGCCGCTGCGTTTTGGCGGCAGGACGCAGGTCTTTCCATACCGTCCCAGCAAACAGGAGAAAATGGTCGATGATTTGACCGGGGCCCTCTATACCTATCCACGGGGGAGATCATATAGCTTTGGGCATATCGAGTTCTTATCCGCAGCTCGAGAAAACCTGCTGCATGCTACCGCTCAGGCAGTCAGCGAAACGGAGGCGGTCTCAGATCAGTGGGCCGAGAAATTTACCAGGCTGCAGGACACCTGCAAAGCGGAGATTGCCAAAAAGGATGCCGAAGCGGCTCAGCTCCGCAGGCAGGTGGACCGGCTGAAGCTCTACCAGGCTCAACTCGAAAAGGAAAAAGAGCAGCTGGCCCAGCAGCTGTATCAGGAACAGGAAAATTGCAAGCTGCAGCTGCAGGCCCGGGACGGCGAAGTTGCCTACCTGGAACGGAAGCTGACCCGCCCCCTCAAACACACCGATGTAGTAGAATGGGTTCGGCAGCAGTTTGCGGACAGGCTTATTATGCACAAACGGACCGAGACTTTACTGGCCAAGAAAACGGCCTGGGGCGTGGACCTTGGCCTGCTCTGTGACGCGCTGGATTTTTTGGCCACGGACTACTGGGACTATCGCTTTTCGCGCTTGCCTAAGGATGAGATGAACCGCCGGTGTTCAGCCAAGTATGGACGGCCCTTTGATGTGAGTAAACTGGGAGATTATACCATCGAGTTTACGCCCAGCGAATACAAGGTCAAGTACAAGATGACCGGCACGGAGAAAGCCCGCGAATATGCCCTCAACTGGCACCTCAAGGTGGGCAACGATCCGGAAAATCTGCTACGTATCTATTTCTTTCCCGATGACAAGGCCCAAAAGCTGGTGATCGGCTCCCTGCCCGAGCATTTGCGTGCGGTTCAGATCCAGTGAGATGACCATCGGATCAGGTAAAAAGACACTCAAATACCTGTTGAACTCATTTTGAACGATGTATATCCATTTGAATGGCTTTGAACGTGATTTGAACGGCATTACAGGCAAAAAATATCTTCAAAACGTTGCTTTCTGTATGCCGTTCAAGATTCAAGCCGCTCTTTATGAATCAAGCTGTTTTAAAATCATTCTCTATCAGGAAAAGGCATAAGAAGGCGTTGCCTGCCTATGATGATACGCCGGTAACGTCAAAACGGCATTCTACGACATCCGTAAAGCGAGAACTGCGGTATATGGGGCGTTCCGGGACCTGTTGTGCGGCCTTTGGCTAAACGAGGAATATGGCGGAACAAGAAATTTATCCAGACTTGACTGTCTGGTAGCTTCATGGTAAAGTGAAAAAAGCAACACCAGGGAGGAGGCCGCGAAGATGCGTAAGAAACTGCCGGTCGGGATTGAGAATTTTGAGGAATTTTCAAAGGAAGATTTTTACTACGTCGACAAGACCATGTTCATTGCAGAACTTCTGCAAAACTGGGGGAAGGTGAATCTTTTCACCCGTCCCCGGCGCTTTGGCAAGACCCTGAATATGAGCATGCTCAAGTGCTTTTTTGAGATGGGGACGGACAAGAGCCTTTTCGACGGCCTGAAAATCGCTGAAAATAAAGAGCTGTGCGCAGAATACCAGGGAAAGTTCCCAGTTATTTTCATTAGCCTGAAAAGCGTGGACGGCTTGACCTTTGAATCTGCCGCTGCGGCGCTGCGCACAGTAATCGGCAGAGAAGCCTCGCGCTTTCAGTTCCTGCGGGACAGCGATAAGCTGACCAAAGAAGAGCGGGAAGGATACGAATCGCTGATCCATGTTGACAAGGGATTATTTGACATGGAAGATGAGCTGTTGGCAGGAAGTCTCAAAAATCTTTCCCAACTGCTGGCCAAGCATTATGGCCGCCAGGTAGTTTTACTGATTGATGAGTACGACGTGCCCCTGGACAAAGCCTTTCAGGCAGGATATTACGACGAGATGGTGTCTCTGATCCGTAATTTGTTCGGCAACGCGCTCAAGACAAATGATAATCTTCAGTTTGCAGTCCTGACAGGCTGTCTGCGCATCTCGAAAGAGAGCATCTTCACCGGGCTGAATAACCTCAAGGTGCATACAATCGCTGATCCCCGCTATGAGGAATACTTCGGCTTTACCGACGCAGACGTGGACGAGATGCTGGCCTTTTATGGTCTGACTTCTCACAAGCAGGTGATGCAGGATTGGTACGATGGGTACCAGTTCGGCAAAGTGAGCGTCTACTGTCCCTGGGATGTGATCAATTACTGCGACCTGCTGCGGGCCGACCCGGAGGCCGAGCCGGAAAACTACTGGGCCAACACCAGCGGCAACGGCATCATCCGGCGGCTGCTCAAAAAGGCAGACCAGACCACCCGGGACGAAGTAGAGCAACTTATCAATGGCGGGACCATTGTCAAGACGGTCCGGCAGGAGCTGACCTACCGGGATATCGAGGACTCTATCGACAACATTTGGAGCGTGCTCTACTCCACCGGCTACCTGACCTCCAGAGGCCGCCTGCCCGGCAAACAGATGAAATTGGCCCTGCCCAACCGGGAGGTGCGGGAGCTGTTCATCGACCTGGTGAAGGACTGGTTCCGGGAGGAAACCAGGGCTGACGCATCCCGCATCAACCGCTTCTGTGCGGCGTTCCCGAAGGGGGACGTGGCTACCATCCAGGATATGCTCCACGATTATCTTTGGGATTCCATCAGCGTACGGGACACGGCGGTGCGTTCCAACATGAAGGAGAACTTCTACCACGGGATGTTGCTGGGCCTGCTCCAAAGTCAGGGAAGCTGGATCGTCCGCTCCAACGCTGAGACGGGCATTGGCTACAGCGATATTTCGGTAGCTACCCCGGAACGTCTGGGGATGGTCATTGAGCTGAAATATGCCGAGGACGGCAACCTGGAAGCCGCCTGTGCCAAAGCTTTGGCACAGATCGACGAGAAAAAGTACGATGAAGCCCTGCGCCGCCGCGGCATGAAAACAATTCTGAAATACGGCATCGCTTTTTGGGAGAAGGAGTGCCAGGTGGTGCTGAAGGGAGCAGTAAAAGTGTAAAATGAAAAAGGCCCATATGCTCTGACTGGCAAACCTGATATGCTCCCTTCAAAGCGAACAGTGAAAAAAGCACTGAACGCAGAGAAGGGAGCATTTTGTATGTCAAGGAAAGAGAAAATTTCAAGTGGGCTCAAAAAGAAAGTCGTAAGGATGTGTAAATCAGGGCAGGTATCCCAGGCAGAAGCAGCAAGGCGATGTGGCGTAAGCGAATCAACAATTCTATTAACCGCATAATGGTTGATTTTCCTGTACGAGCAGAGCAGGCAAAACGCTGCCAATATCTGCGTCAATACAGATGGATCGGCGCTTGATTTCGTCAGGACAGATGGCCTCCCCGTAGTTAATGACAGCATAGGTGGCCTTCGGATTATTCAGCGTCATCCGCCAGAACGGATATTTAATAATAACAGGAGTATTATAGCCTACGCCAAGTTCCAGAAACAAGATACGCATATTCTGGTGCCTGTGGAGAAAAAGCTGATACCGCTCTGCCGCTTCATGCCAGCCCTCATCCTCCACAAATTTATCGTCCGAGCGCAGGTTCATGGTCAACGGTTTCCCACAATGCGGACAAACAGGCAGAAGTTCTGTGGGAATCCGCATTCCTTTCTGCTGTTTCACCATGCTGCAGATGATTTCTGCATTCTCAAAGGTTTCCTGGCAGCAGGGTCCGCTGCATTGGAACAGGCCATAGTCCCCCTGTGTATAAAACAGCCGCTTTTTATCAAATCCGGCTTTCTGGAAGCAGTGATCCACATTGGTTGTGATAACAAAATAGTCTTTACTTTTTACAAGCTCAAACAGGTTGTCATACACCGGCTTCGGTGCGTCCATATACCGGTTGATATAGATATACCGGCTCCAGTAGGCCCAGTGTTCCTCCGGCGTAGCATACGGATAAAAGCCGCCGGAATACATATCATGAAATCCGTATTTCGCTTCAAAATCGGAAAAATACTGTCTGAACCGTTCTCCACTATAAACAAAGCCTGCGGATGTCGAAAGACCTGCCCCGGCCCCAATCACCACCGCATCCGTCTGTGCCAGCTCCTTCCTCAACTGTTCAATCTGCCCCGAGGAGTCTACGGTAGATTTTGTAATCCTCATCCTTGAAAACATTGAATATTACCTCCATCTTGGTATGCGTTTCCTGCCGGTATTCCTTTACGGTCTGAATCGCAATCTGCGCTGCTTTGTCATTGGGAAAATGAAATTCTCCGGTCGAGATGCAGCAAAACGCAATATTTCTCAGATTATTTTTTTCCGCCAATTCCAAACAGGAACGGTAGCAGGACGCAAGAAGTTCTTTGTCTTTCTTTGTAAGCCATCCCTGGACAATAGGCCCAACCGTGTGCAGAACATAGCGGCAGGGCAGGTTAAAGGCCGGTGTGATTTTCGCCTTGCCGGTCTCTTCTTCATGTCCTTGCTGCTCCATCAGTTCAGCGCAGGCGAGGCGAAGCTGAACGCCTGCATAGGTGTGGATCGCATTGTCGATACAACCATGACAAGGGTGGAAGCAGCCCAGCATCTGACTGTTCGCCGCATTGACAATCGCATCACAGGCAAGTGTGGTAATATCCCCCTGCCAGAGATAAATACCTTCCTGCACAGGGGTTAGGCTGGAAAGCTCTGTAATTCCTTTGCGCCGGATTTCCTCCTGCAAATAGGCATCCTGTACCGCTAAAAATTCATCATTGACCGGCTCTGGCATACGAATATTCAGAAGAGAACGCAGCAGTCTCTTTTGTTCCGGTTCCTCTTCTGGTATTCCCATGTCGTGATACCTAGGCTGCTCTGAGAGCAGCTTTTGGATTAAGAATAATCTTCGCTCTGTCTGATTCATGCGGTTGCCTCCTTACTGCACAGGAACCTCATTAAAAAAGCAGGTTTCTTCCAACGGCTTCCTGTGGCATCCCAGTTTGGTGTTGGGGAGAAAATCTACTGCCGGATAACCGATGTAGAGCATACAGACCGGCTGCCAATTTTCCGGAAGGCAGAGCAATTCTCTGGCCTTTGCTTTGTCGAAGTAGCTAATCCAAACGGTCCCCAGGTCCAGGCTGGCCGCTTCCAGCATCATGTGGGTGGCCACAATCGTGGCATCTGTCAGGCCGCTGCTTTCTCCGCTGTGCGGGTTTGTCCAGCAGGCCGTTTTGTCATAGGTCACAAACAGAACCAGCGGTGCGCCGTAGTAGAAGTTAAGTTTGCCCTGGGATTTATCGTTACATTCCTCTGCCAAATCCACATATTTCTGATCGTAACCAAAGGAACAAAATTCCCGAACCTTTTCCAAACTCTCCGGGGTATTCAATACCAGGATTCGCTGGGGCTGGCCATTGACCGCTGTGGGAGACCAGCGTCCAGCCTCCAGAATTTTCTGTATTTTTTCATTCTCCACCGGCGTCTGAGCAAACTTCCGCACAGTGACGCGCTTTTTGGAAATCTCCATAAAATCCATTGAGCAGCCCTCCTATCGTCTGTCTGTATAACGGTGGATTTTTCTCCCCCTGTCTTTCTGCACGCCCCTCGCATATCCGATTTCAGGGTAGCCAAATCCAACCATCAGTTTCATATAATGGTCTTTTGGAATATCCAGCATCGCTCTGGCTTCCGGTGCAAGCTCTTCCAACACCTCCGCCGGATAACTCATAATCACAGTTCCCAGGCCAAACGCATTTGCAAGAAGTTCAAAATATGCCGTTGCAATGTTGCAGTTCGCCTTGGAATCCTCGGCCCATTTTCCCACGCACTTTTCATGAGCGATGAACAGATGCGGTGCGCCGCAGAACAGAAGATCGTTTTTCCTCACGGTTCTTTCTGACTGCTTCATCTTCCCATAATAAAAATCACTGAAGCTATGGGTGTAAATATGCTGCTTTGCATCCGATTCCATTTTGGAATAAGCAAGCCGCCAGATTTCCCGAACCCGCTCCTTATCATCTATGACGGTATATTCCACGTTGCAGGAATTGCCGCCGGTAGGCGCGGCCGACAAAGCGTCCAGGATTCTGCTGATAATTTTCGGGTCAACATCCCTGTCCAGATACCGACGGCAGGAGCGGCGGTTCACCACAAGCTGCTCCATATAACGTCCCATTTCGGGCGGAGGCGGGGGTAAAGAATCCTCCGCTTTTTTATCAAATATGGAGATGGCTCCCTGGGGGCATACCGCCAGGCAATGCTGGCATTTCCAGCAGCCTCTCCACCCGAATCGCTCAAACGCCTTCATTTCCGGGTATCCATCCGGCCCAAAGGCAAGCACCATACCGGAGCAGGTATTGATACACCTGCCGCATTTCGTACACTTATTTTTATCCAGCAGGAAATGTGTTTTCTGTTCCGCCCCCACAGAGAGGCCTCCTTTCCTCGTTTGTTTTACATTGTCACAACGATCTTGCCATCCACTTTGTGATGATCCATGTCAAAAAGGGCTTGGGAGATCGCTTCAAAGGGATAGACCGCCCCTATCTGCGGCGTGATCTGGTGATCGCTCAGGAAGGAAAAAATGTCCGTCATGGTTTGCCGGGTCGGATAGTTAGAGAAAAAGCCTGTCAGATAAACCCCATTGGGAATTTCTTTAATGGGGTCAAAGCCATTCAAGGCATAAACGCCGCCGAGAATCCCTGTGTTGCAGACAACGCCGCCCTTTTCGACACAGCGCAGGGTGTCACGGAGCGTTTTTGGCCCTACCAGTTCCAAGGCTTTGGTGACGCCGGAAAAGGAACCGGCCAGTGTTCCGGTATCCAGGACGGCCTGATCCGCCTCTTTCAGCAAGGGCAGCTTTCCTTCTCTGTGAGTGGTGGCGATGACCCGGCAGCCCAACGCTTTTGCCAGGCGGATGGCTGCATACCCCAGCGCGCAGGTGCCGCCCCGCACCAGGAGGGTATCGTTCTTGCTGAGCCCTAAACACTCAAACAAGGAACCCCAAGCAGTGAAATAGGTTTCCGGCACCGCCGCCACCTCTGCCCAAGAAAGTTCCGTCTCCACGGGGAACACATGGGTTGCCGGAAGCAGCGCATACTGGGCATAACTGCCATTGAAACTGCGGCCCATACCCCCCATGAGGGCAACGACCTTCTGGCCTTCATGAAAAGAACTGTCGGACGGGTCGGCCACTTCCCCTACACATTCAATGCCGGGGATGATAGGCTTGTGGATATAGTCTGCTTTGATTTCACTCAGCCGGAGAATCTGCTCCGAATGATTGAGTCCAAAAGCCTTTACTTTTACCAGTACCCATCCGGGGCGAGCCTGCGGGACGTTAACTTCGGACAACACAACATTTTCAGCCGGTGTCGGCTCCATCAAAACGACGGCTTTCATCGTTTCCGGGATCATGGTGTTACCTCCTTCCAGCACTGGGGGTCTGCGGCGTAAAAATTGCCGTCCTTGCCGCTGGCAACCGCAGGACAACCCCGGCAGAAGGCCAGCAGTTCGCACTTGGAGCATTTTTCAAATTTCGAGTAATCCCGGTATGCCTCCATCTGACAGATCCAGACATCGGCCAGACGATCTTCAAACACATTGCCCACCTTGCTGTTCTGAACCCGGCGGCAGGCGTAAATATCACCGGTGGGCAGAATGGTCAGATGACAGTTGCCGCAGTTGCAGCCGCCGTAAATCATCCCTTCTTCCACCTCTTCCGGGATTTTGAACGCGCCGGTTTCGTATTCGTACAGCGTCCAAAGATGGTCCTTCTTGTTAAAGTAAGTCTGGCAGCCCGCCGCCTCATACGCCTTGAACTTTTTGTCGCAGTCCGCCAGCAGCTCACGGTAACGCTGGGGTGTGATCCCCACGTCTTTCTCCTCGCTGGTGGGGCAATAGCGGGCAAAGGCAAAAACATTGACTCCGGCCTTGACCACCGCATCAATGATGTCAGGTACCTGGTCGATGTTGGTGCCGGAGACGGTGGTCATAATCACACTACGGATGCCCGCGCGGTTGATGCAGCCGATCTTCTCCAGCGTGATGTCAAAGCTGCCCGGTTTGCGGAACCAGTCATGAGTTTGACGCATACCGTCCAGAGACAACTGATATTTCTCGCAGCCGTATTCTTTCAGCCTGCGGCAGACCTCATCGTCCAGGTGGAAGGGGTTTCCCAGGATGGTGAAGGGAATGTCATGCTCTTTCATGAGAGCCAGCAGCTTCCAAAAATCGGGATGCAGGATGGGATCGCCGCCGGTGATGTAGAAGTAGGGCAGCCGGTCATACACCTGGCAGAAATCCAGGCAGTTATAGAAAGTGTCCTGCATCTGCTCCCAGGTCATGGAGTCCAGATGTTTACAGGTATCTTCGGAAAAAATGTAGCAGTGCTTGCAACGCTGGTCACATTCATCTGTAATGTGCCACTGAAAAGAAAAATACTGTTTCATCGTTTTTGACCTCACCTTTATATAAAATCGGATTGACCGAGTAATATTTCAAATGTTCCCGGCAGGGGCGTCCCCTGCCGGGAATAGAGTTAGTGTGAATGGAACGATTTACTTATCGCCAGCACCACAGGCAGAACCACAGGCGCTGGGTTTTTCTTCCGGCTTGTCAGCAGCGCCACAGGCGGCGGGAGTCTCAGCGGGCTTGTCGCCAGCACCGCAGGCAGAACCGCAAGCGGCAGGTTTCTCTTCCGGCTTGTCAGCAGCGCCGCAGGCAGAACCACAAGCGGCAGCCGGTGCCTCATTCTGCTTCTCATTCCATCCAAAGAGATTCGAGAGTGCCATAAGTTTGTACCTCCATATTGTGTATTCAGAGTGCTGTTTTGCTCTCTGTACTTCTCATTGTACGGATTTTTTTCAGCCCCACAAGTACGCACTTTTTTATAACTCAGGTTACCTTTTTGTAACCTTTGTGATGTTTCGGGCTTTCCTGCAAAAAACAGATTGTAAATTTTTCTTGTGCCCCTCACAGATATTGATTTTGGGGGCTTTCTGCGCTATAATGAATGTAACATCATAAACGAATGTAGCATATAAAATCGAGTGTATTAAAACAATTTGGGAGGTGTACTTGCCATGAAAACCAAAGATGAGTTACCAGCTTGCCCCGTGGCTACTACAGTACAACTCATAGGAAGCAAATGGAAACTGCTGATTCTGCGGAATCTTTTGCAGCGTCCGTGGCGTTTCAACGAGCTGAGAAAGGATTTAGAGGGAATCAGCCAGAAGGTATTGACCGACAGTTTACGCTCTATGGAAGATGATGGAATCATTACCCGCACGGTCTATCCTGAAGTGCCGCCGAGGGTGGAATACGCTCTGAGCGAACTGGGGGAATCCATGCGTCCTATTATCAAAGCGATGGAGCAATGGGGCATCACCTATAAAGAAGGCAGACAATAAAAAAACAGACAAGCATTGCCATCGTTGGCAAAACTTGTCTGTTTTTTCTTATGCTGCAAGCTCCCGGAATTTCCCCGACAAAGTTATACATGATCCTGGATTTCTGTACCTTCTGGCCGTCCACCTTATCGGCGGTTTACGGTCAACGAGTTCTTGCACCAATTCCCATTCCTCCGGTGTTGCAATCGCCTCATGGCAACCCTTGATTGCTTCTCACTGATTATGGGGGATGAGGGCATGGGTATTGAGCGGATGCCCTTCTGATGCAGCCGAAAGACCAAGTATCTGCCGTTATAGAATGGATTTCTCAGGATATGGATATGGCTGCGCCAAGCCCTCCGCAGGGGAGTTTTGCGTTTCTGGAAAAATCAATTTTGATACGTCACTTTATACGCCATGTAAACCGTCTATATTTATGACGTCCTTGTGCACCGTCGATTTGCTGCAGCCGAAGGCGGAAGCCGCGGCGCGCACGGTGGCCCCGTTCTGCGCGATGTACTCCCCCAGCAGGATGGCCCGCTGCTCCGGATCCTCCTTCATAACCGATCCCTCCTGAACCCTGTTTTTACACAGTATGAGGCCATAGGGGGGATTATGCGGCGGAACGGCTGGCCGGAGCAAAGAACGCTTTGCATCAAGAAAATTGTGTGGGAGAAAAAATCAAACGCTGCCGCGCTTGACCAAATCGGTGCAGACTTCCAGCTTGATGGGGTGAAATTCCTTTTCCGCCAGAATGGTCAGCATCCGCTCTGCGGCCAGTTTGCCCATGTATTCCTTGGGAACATTCACGGTGGTCAATGGAGGAATCGAGCGGGCGGAAGCGGCGAGATTGTCAAACCCGATGATGGCGATGTCCTGGGGAACGCGGTATCCGAACTCCTGAAATGCGCGCAGAGCGTCCAGTGCAATGAAGTCGTTGTCCGCAAAATAGCAGCTGGCCATCGGCAGATCGGAGCGCAGAAGCTCCTTGATCTCCTGATAAAAGGAACCATTGACGGCGTACAGGTCATGGATGATGCACCGGGAAATCGAAAAACCGTTTTCCTGGATGGCGCGCAGATATCCCCGTTCCCGCTGTATAAAATTGTACAGCCGTGTGCGGTAACGAAGGTACCCGGGCTGAGCGTGCCGTTTGCGGATCAGGTAGGTGACGGCGGCATACGCGCCCTCTTCGTTGTCGATTACAACACAGTCTGCATGCGGGGAGGGCAGAGAACAGTCCAATAGCACCACTGGAATGCGCAGATCCAAAAAGGGCTGGTATTCTTCACGGGTCAGTTCGGTGGCATACAAAAGAATCCCATCGCAGCCTTTGGAGAGAAGAAGCTCCAGCTGACCGCGAATGCTTTCGGCCGTGTCGATGTAGGCGACGGTGAGGGTGTAGGTCGTTTCTTTAAAGACCGCCTCCACCCCATTTTGCAGCGCCATGAAAAACGGGTTGTCAAAGATTCCGTTCTTATTGTAATAGGCAACACAGATGCTGCCTGTACGCCGGGCAGAGGAATTGAGCCGCGAAAAATCGTAGCCCAGGGCGCGGGCCGCCTCCAGAACGCGGTGGGTGGTTTGGGTGCTGACCCCGCTTTTCCCGCGCAGGGCAAAGGACACAGTTGCCTCAGAGACGCCCAGCTGACGGGCAATTTCTTTTGCTGTGACAGACATGGAAGACCCTCCATTCGTACAAAAACAAAAGGATGCAGGCATTTTGTTCCTCTCCGCAAAGCAAGGAGAAAGAGCAAATCAGAAAATTCGCGGAGATCTTAGGGCTATTTTACCATAAAAAACACACAATGAAAATATTCATTCATGTAAAAAAGTGAAATTAAGTTAATAATTAAGTTGATTTGCTTAATAATTTGTTGCTATTCAGATACGTTCATGATAGATTGAGGATGTCGAAAGGGCATGGGAAAGAGGCGGAGTTCAGAGAAAACCGCCTCCTGTACCGCAGCCTGCTGAAGGAAAAAACAGGAGGATATTATGCACAACCCCAACACCTTGCCGTTGTGGCGCGCCGGGATTTTTGAATTTGAAAGCCAGTGCTCCTATGCAAATCCCTTCTTGGATGTGCAGATCTGGGCGGAATTTACCGCTCCCTCGGGACGGATCATCCGCCGGGAAGCCTATTGGGACGGAGCAAATACCTACAAAGTCTCTTTTGCGCCTGCCGAACCGGGAATCTGGCAGGCACGGCTGGAAGCTCCCGGGGAAACGGGGCTGGATGGCACAGCCTGGACGGTGGAGGCGGTGCCCTATGAAGGAAATCTGGCCATCTACCAGCACGGGTTTTTGCGGGTGGCGGACAACGGACATTTTCTCTGCTATGCGGACGGCACCCCGTTTTTCTGGCTGGGGGATACCCATTGGGAATTTGCATACCGGGAAAGATGGGATGAATCCAACCATCCCGGAATGGACAGCATGTTCCGGGGAATGGCGGACCGGCGCGTACGGCAGGGCTACACCGTGTACCAAACCAATCTGCGCAGCGACCGGGCCATGGGCGGAAACGGATTGTACTGGGACGAAACCAGCGCCACGGACCTGCCCAATCTGAGTTTTTACCAGCGGGAGCTGGACCGCCGGATGCAGTATCTGGCGGACCTGGGACTGGTCAACGCGCTGGGACAGGCCTGGTTTATGTCCATCGACGGCGACCTGCAGCACCAGAAAAACCTGGCGCGGTATCTTGTGGCCCGCTATGGAGCGCTGCCCATGGTTTGGACCCTGGCCGGTGAAACGGCCGGCTATGAACCGGGGGAGGCCCGCCGCCGCATTGATGGATGGCGGGAGGTTGCGCTGCTGATCCAGAAGCTGGACGGATACGGCCAGCTGCAGACGGCGCACTACACCAACGAACGCCCCTTTGCAGAGTACTATCAGGACGAGGACTGGTTTGATTTTGCCCTCAATCAGGCGGGCCACGGCGACTATCCCATCGGCCTGGACGATTATGTTTCCTATTGCCAAAAGCACAAAAAGCCCTTTATCGAGGGAGAAGCGCTGTACGAATTCTGCTCCACCCTGGAAGAGCTGGGGACCCGGATCTGTACGCCGGATATGCTGCGGCGGGTGGCCTATATGTCCATCCAGGCGGGCGGATGCGGGTATACCTACGGCGCGCAGGGCATCTGGGATGTGGTCTGGGAAAAGGGACGGCCCAATCCCATGGCGCTGTTCAACCGGTTTGATATCACCTGGGCAGAGGCCATCGACGGCCCCGGCGGGGAACAGATGGGGTATATGCGCCGCTTCTATGAGAAGGCGCATTTCTGGGAGCTGCGCCCTTATGGCGCTCAGGCAGAGGAAAAGAGCTTCAGTCCCTTTGCAAAAAAGCAGCCCTACGTCACCATCAGTCCGGATGCAGCCCGCATGGTGCTGTATTATGCCGACAGCACCCGCAAACCCATCACGCTGCAGGGACTCAAGGACCTGCCGTATCAGGGCGAGTGGTTTAACCCTAGAACCGGAGAAACCCAGGCCTGCAAAGAGCAGATCCTTCCCCGGGAGGGATGCTGGACTTCGCCTGCAAAGCCTGGAGAAAAGGACTGGCTGCTGCTGGTGACCCTCAGCAGCCAATAAACCTGTTTTGTCAAAAACCAAAGGAGGAAAAATTTCATGGCAAAGAAAAACTACGACGAACTGGCCAGAAATATCCTGGATCAGATCGGCGGAGCGGAGAACGTGATCTCCGTAACCCACTGCATCACCCGGCTGCGCTTTAAGCTGAAGGATGAGGGCAAAGCAAACACCGATGCGATAAAAAAGATCAAGGGCGTGGTAGGGGTTGTCCAGGCAGGCGGCCAGTATCAGGTGGTCATCGGCAGTGATGTGGATGACGCCTACCAGGCGCTGGGCAAACTTCCCGGCGTTTCCCTGGAAGGCTCGGTGGACATCCGCGAAAAGGATGATTTCAAAAAGAAAAAGCCTCTGGACGTGATTGTGGATACGGTTTCGGGCGCGTTTCTGCCCACTCTTCCCGCCATGACCGCCGCCGGTCTGCTGAAAGCACTGTGCGCCATGCTGCCGATGCTCCATCTGCTGTCCACCGAGAGCACCACCTACCGCATCATGTACATGATGGGCGACGCCTTCTTTTACTTCCTGCCGGTCATTCTGGGCGCCAGTGCGGCGAAGAAATTCGGGGTCAACCAGTTCCTGGGCATGTCCATCGGCGCGGTGCTGGTCTACCCGGATATGACTGCCATGTACAGCGCGGGCGAGGCGGTCACCTTCCTGGGCATTCCGGTCAATCTGGTCAGCTATCCCCAGACCGTTCTGCCGATCCTGTTTGGATGCATGCTGCTGGCTGTGCTGGACCGGCTGTGGAAGCGGTTGATCCCCAAGGTTGTGGCAAACATCTTTGTGCCGGTGCTGGATCTGCTGGTGGCAATCCCTGTGACCCTGATTGTGATTGGCCCGGTGACCGATGTGGTGGGCGGCGCCATTGCGGACGCAGTCACCTTCCTGATGACGGTGGCGCCTCCGGTGACCGGCTTTGTGGTGGGCGCGCTGTGGTCCCTGATGATTATGATGGGCCTGCATTTCCCGCTGATTATGATCGAGGTCAACAACCTGATGACCACCGGCCACATGCGGATGCTGCCCACCACCTTCCCCTGCACCTTTGCCCATGCCGGCGCTGCGCTGGGTGTGGCGCTGCGCACCCGCAACAAAGATCTGAAGGATGTGGGCATTGCAGCCTTTATCTCGGGCATCTTCGGCACCATTTCGGAACCGGCCATCTACGGCGTCAATCTGAAGTATAAGCGCCCCTTTATCTGTGCCAGCATCTTCACCGGCATCGGCGGCGCAATCACTGCGGCGGCTGCAGCCGACTGCACCATCCAGCTGGGCGGCATCAGCATCTATACCATGCCGATGTTTGTAACCCTTCTGCCCGGCGGCGTGGGCATTCTGCTGGGGGTGCTGGTGGGCTTCTTCGGCAGCGCCATCGGTTCCTACATTACCTTCAGCGATTCGCTGCTGGATACATAACTCCAAACGATTTCTTCCTCCATGTGAGAGCGCGCGGCGCTCTGCAGTGCAGCCGCCGGACAGCTTTTTAAAAGCGGCCGGCCGGCTGCATTGCTTTTATGGGAAAAGGGCACAAGATGAAAGGACGGATTTCAGTTGCAGTGGAAGAAAAATATGCAGCCGGTGGACTGGAGCTGCATGAGCGATATTCTGATCGAGGATGAAGAAGGGGATATCCGCCCCATGAGCGAGCCTTATTTCAAGGCGACGCCGCTGGCCGAGGGCGTGTGGCAGGTGCTGAGCGACGGCGACTACTCCTACGCAGTGGAGGGAGATGAGGAGCTGGTGGTCATTGACGGCGGCATGGGAGCGGGGAACATCCGGGCTTTTTGTCAGAGTCTTTGCTCGGAAAAGCCGCTTTACCGGATGCTTTTGACCCACAGTCACTTTGATCACACCCCCAACGGATACCTGTTTGACGCAGTTTATATGCACGAAAAGACATATCCCAACCGAAACAAACCCATGGCGGAATTTGCCCAGCGTGCGGACAAAATCTCCTTTCCGGACGACTATCCGGTGGTTTTTCTGAAGGAAGGGGACGTGATTGATCTGGGCAGCCGGAAGCTGGAAGTGCTGAACATCGAAGAGCACTGCCAGGGCAGTCTGCAGTTTCTGGACCGCAAATCCCGCATTCTGTTTTGCGGCGATGAGCTGAACGGCAACTTTTTCGACAGCCGCATCTCGGTGGAACGCTCCTTCCGGAATGTGTCCCGGTGGAAAGAGCTGCGAGGCAGCTATGACCGGCTGTGCGCGGGCAACGGCGTTCACGACGCGATTTACGTGGACCGCTATTACGATACCTTAAAATATATCCTGGAAGGGCACGCGGATGAAGGACAGCAGCACTACAAACCCTACAGCGACCGTGCGTCGGCCCTCTCGGAAAAGGACGGGAAAAAGGTGTTTGCCCGGAGATCTCCCCACCTGGAAGGGCTGGAACAGATGCTGGTGAACGCCGGTTATAGGGAGGATCTGGCGTTGAACGGAGGGCGGGCCTGCTTCTGCCTGCTGCGCAAGCTTACGCCGGACGGAATCTTTGACCGGGAATTGCGCCGGAACGGCTGCAGGGTCTGTTATTACCGCAACCGGATCTGGGACACTCCGGAGCCTCTGGCTTCGACCATCTGAAAGGAGAAAGAACGAATGCTCAAGGGAATTTCTCCGCTCCTTTCGCCGGAGCTGCTCAAGGTACTGGCAGAGATGGGCCACGGGGACAGGCTGGTGATCGGAGACGCCAATTTCGCGGCGGCGGCGATGGCCAGGGAACACATTCTGGTGCGCGCAGACGGCGTGCCGTCGGATGCACTGGCCGGCGCGGTGCTGGAACTGTTCCCGCTGGATGAGTGGGCCCCGGCTCCGGTGATTCTGATGGGGGTGAAGGACGGCAACGGCGCGCTGCAGCCGCTGGATCAGTGCAGGAAAATCCGGCAGGTGGTGGCAGAACATGACCCGAAAGCGGCGGCACGCTGCCAGGTGGTGGACCGCGCCGGGTTTTATGAGCAGGCCCGCAGCGCATACGCAGTGGTGGCTGCCGGCGAAGCGAACCGTTACGGCTGCGTAATCTTTCAGAAAGGAATCTGCTGAAGCACAAAAGCCCTCCCCGCAGAAACCTGCAGGGAGGGCCAGGAATATACCTCAGCGAATCAGGATCAGGACATCCTGCTCAAAGGGATGCATGGGCAGGGTGGTGACGCCGTCCTTTGCCTCGGGGGACAGCCAGGCGGTCCGCCGGCTGGTCAGATCATAGGCGAGAATGCGGCGGCCCGAAAAATCCTTTTCCAAAACCAGCCGGGTGTTGACCGGTACATAGAGCAGATAGACCGATTCATCCGGGGCGGCGGCCATCCAGATTTCGGGGGAACTATGGCGCACCAGCTCGCGGCAGGGAACCAGGGTGCCCAGACCATAGACCTCAAACAATTCACGGATGAAGCCATAGTCCCACCCGCCCGGGAAGGCCAGCGCCGTCTGGTGGGGCTGGGGCGCGTCAAAGCCCTCGCCCAGCGAAAGGCTGCTGCGCAGGCCGGTGGTGATCCAGTTCCAGACCCCGTGGGCGCCGTAGGTGATTCCGGCGCAGGCACCGGACAGCAGACTCTGCCAGGCGGCGCGGCGGATCTCATACCGTCCAAAACGGCCGTAGAGGTTGTGGCTGTAGCCCATCTGTTCGTAGCAAGGCTCGCTGTTGATGACCGGGCGCTTGGGCTGCCGGGCGGCGAGAACCTCGGCGGAGGTATAAGCCATGGCCTGAGCACCGCTGTTGTGGCCGGACTGATACATATAAAAGTCCATCTGCCGGGCAAAAACCTCCGGAAGATCGGTAAACCGTCCCTTGATGTGCATGGTTTTCAGGCCCTGGAAACTGCGCTGGGCCAGCAGATCAAAGACCGTCTGGTAGTATTCGATGGATTCTTCGGTGGGGAAATCGGTATCGCCGCTGACCACATAAACCGGCTCGAATTCATCGAAGCTGTCCAGAATCCGGGTCACGATTCCCCGGAGCAGATCCTTGGGGATGGTGTAGCGGGGAACCAGCTGGTTGGCCCAGGTGCCGGGAACCTGGTTGCACCAGAGAATCACCAGCGCAAGGGTAAAACCTTCCTGCCGGGCCATCCGGCACATCTGCCGCGCATGGGCAAAGTATTCCTCGCGGGGGCGGGCATAATCCGGAAAACCGTCCTCCGCGTCCGCAAAGGGAGCCCAGCCCAGGGTGCTCTCGCCCCGGTCCCACTGGGCCAGGGTGTTGATCTGAAGCACCGTAAATCCCTGCTCCCGGCGGCGCTTGAGATAATAGGCCCAGTCTTCCAGGGTGATGTTGGTGAAGGCGCTCCAGATGGTGTCGGCCAGCCAGAAGAAAGGACGGCCCTCCTTTTCCAGATGGCGGCAGTCTGCGGAAACGGTCAGGTGCATGGCGTTTTCCTCCTCGTTTTGGTTTCAATGGGACAATTGTGGAAAATCCCGCAGAGGGAAAATACTGCTCTCTGCGGGATTTTTTTAAAATTGTGTTCTTGCAGCGGGGGCGCGAACCGTTTACTTTGCTTCCTTATAGGTGACCATGGTGACCGCCAGAGCGATCAGGAACGCGATGACCGAAGCAGCCAGCACAACCCACATGCTGTACATGCCGGTGCCGCCGGTGCCGTCAATGTAGCCGGGCAGCCCGAACAATCCCAGGCCGCCTGCGATGTATCGCTTTGCACCCATCAGACCCACAAAGGCGCCTGCAATGGCCGATGCAATGCAGCCGATGACAAAGGGCTTTTTCTTGGGCAGGTTGACGCCGTAGAGGGTGGGTTCCGTGATGCCGAACATGCAGGAGATGAAAGCGGGAATGCCGGTCTTTTTGGTTTTCAGGTCGCGGGTCTTGAGGATCACTGCCAGCAGCGCACCGGCCTGGCCGAACACGGTGGCAAAGGTGCCGGGCATAATGAAGTCATAGCCCAGAGCAGCCAGGTTGATATAGCCCAGAGGAATGACCGACCAGTGGAAGCCGAAGATCACCAGAACCTGCCAGAAACCGCCGACGATTGCACAGCCCAGGGTGGCGCCAATTACGGGAATGGTAAACATGGCCTCGAAGACGATGGTCAGGATGGAGCAGATGATGCCGGAGACAGGACCGATGATCAGATAGGTCAGAGCGGACATAACCAGCAGCACACAGACGGGAGTGATAAAAGCCTTGATCATATCGGACAGGTGGTTGTTGAGCCACTTCTCAAGCTTTGCGGCAAAGAAGCAGCACAGCACAATGGGAATGACCGAAGATGTATAGCCTGATGCGGGGAAAACCACCGGCAGGCCGAAGAAGGTGGTGTAGTAGCTCATTGCAAACGGGGTGCCCTCCAGAAGAGTACCCAGAGCCTCACCGCTCTTGAGCGCAACCATCGTAGGATAGCACAGCGAAATGCCCAAGGCCATGCCGGTGAATTCGTTCATCTTGAACTTTTTGGCCGCAGTGTAGCCCAGGATGACCGGGAGAAAGTAGAAGAAGCCATCGGCTACGGTGTACCAGATCATGTATTGGCCGCTGCTGGCGTCCATCCAGTTGAAGAAGGTAAGCAGGGTCAGCACGCCTTTGATGATACCGGAAGCACCCAGCAGGGTGATGGTGGGCGCCATAATGCCCGAGATCATATCAATCAGGATGGTGGCAACATTCTTCTTATGCCCGGTGGAGCTGTCCTCAATTGCGTTGCCGTCCTCATCCACGGTGCCGTCACCCTGCAGGTGGCCGACCTCAAGAACCGCATCATAGACTTCGGCGACCTGATTGCCAATGACCACCTGATACTGGCCGTTGGCCTGAATGACCTTGATGACGCCGTCGGTGCTGTTCAACACGTCCGTGTTGGCTTTGCTCTCGTCCTTCAATTTGAAGCGAAGCCGGGTGATGCAGTGGGTGATGCTGTTGATGTTTTGCTTGCCGCCGACATTCTGGATGATGATGCGGGCCAATCCATCATACTTGCTTGCCATAAGATTCTCTCCTTTACACATTTTGGTTTTCGCGCCCCTTCCACCGGCAAAGAGGAAAAGGGCCCTTGCTTGCTTTCATTATACCGGACGAAAGCAAAAAGGAACGAAATAAGAACTTATGTACAAAAAAATTGTGAAAATTGCCGGGAATGGGCAAAAGAGCCTTGGCACAAACGGCAAGCAAACCGATGCAGAACAAAGAAATTTAGTAAATTATTTAAAAAATTTAATACAGACGTTCACCGCCGCCGCTTTTTGGGAAGGGGAGAAGAGCGAATTAACACGCTCTGTCGTACCAAAATTTCCGGAGCGATGGCGATGTGGATGCGTTCCGGGGGCGCATTTTGGATCAGCGTATTCAGACGTTCCACTGCCAGAGCCCCCATCCGCTGCTTTTGGACCCGCATGGTGGTCAGGGGCGGGTTGAGCACCTCGCTGATGGAGGAGTCGTCAAAACCAATGATGGAGATGTTGTCCGGGATGCGGTAGCCGTATTTCAGCAGCGTCGTGCAGCACCCGGCGGCAATGCGGTCGTTGTCCGCAAAAAAGGCGGTGGGCAGCAGCTGATCGCTGTCCAGATATTTGGCCATGTCCTCGGCGGCTCCCTCGCTGGAGGGACTGACCGGAATGATCCGCCGGGCGGAATCGGCGGCGGCGTCCTCCGGCAGGCTGCGGCAGGCCGAGAGATAGCCGCTGTACCGTTCCCGGAAATTGCGGATCTCCACGCTGCTGTGCAGATATCCGATCCGGGTATGGCCGCATTCAATCAGATAATGCACCGCCCGCCAGGCGCCCAGCGTGTTGTCGATGGAAATTGCGTCGTAGTTGAGGCTCGGAAAGGAATTGTCCAGGATCACCAGCGGAATGTCCAACGCGGAAAAAGGCAGCACATCCTCGGTGTGCATCTCGGTGGCAAGAAGAACGATGCCGGTGCAGCTGTGGCTCTGAATGCTGTGAATCTGCTCCCGGATGGGCTGGCTGCCGTAAAAATAGCGGATGGACAGATGATACCCCAAAGCGGCCGCCTCATTGGCCACCCCTTGGGTCAGCTGCTCAAAAAAAGGGGTGTCGGCTATTACCTTGCCGTGCCGCTTATAGATGATGAGCTGGAGTTCGCCGCCGCTGGCAGCAGGGGTGCAGGGGCGCGGCTCCAGGCCCATCTCTTTGGCGAGAGAGAGGATCTGGCGGCGGACCTTTTCGCTGACGCCGGGTTTTCCGCGCAGAACCAGGGAAACGGTTGCCTGTGAAACGCCGGCTTTTTCGGCCAGCTGTTTGGCGGTGATACGCATTCGGGACACTCCTTTTGTGCTTGTTGTCTCTTATTCTACCCGGAGAATCCGGACTGTCAACAGATCATCATAAATTTTTTTAGTAAATTATTTAGTAGATTTCCGGGGACCTGCCGATTGCTTTGTGCGTTTTGTCAAAAGGTCCGGATCCGGCTTCTGCAATCTGCAGAAAATTCTGGATACAAAGCTCCGCAGGCCCTGTCCAGGGCGGGCTGGTGCTACACTGAAAAAAACAAACCGCCTGAAAACCCATATTTCAAGAAGATCGGAAAGGGAGGATTTTATCTCTATGGCACAGATCAAACTGGGTTTTGCCCCCACCCGGCGCAGTATCTTTTCAGCGCCGGACGCCGTCAAGTACCGCGGTCTGACCGCGGCCCGGCTGCGGGAACTGGGAGTTGATTTCGTGGACATCGACGACATCAACCCCGAAGGGCTGCTCTACGATGAAAACGACCGCCTGAAAATTGTGGAAAAGTTCAAGGCGGCCGGCATCGACGGCCTGTTTCTGCCCCACTGCAACTTTGGCACTGAATACGAGTGCGCCCGTCTGGCAAAGGATCTGGGGGTGCCGGTGCTGCTGTGGGGCCCGCTGGATGAGCGGCCGGAGCCCAACGGCGTCCGCCTGCGGGATACTCAGTGCGGCCTGTTCGCCACGGGAAAGGTTCTGCGCCGGTTCCGGGTACCCTTTACTTACCTGACCAACTGCCGGCTGGAGGACCCGGTTTTCGCCCGGGGCGTGCGGGATTTTCTGGCGGTCTGCAACGTGGTGAAAACCTTTAAAAAGATCCGCATCCTGCAGATCGGCCCCCGGCCCTACGACTTCTGGTCCACCATGTGCAACGAGGGCGAGCTGCTGGAAAGATTTAACGTCCAGCTGGCGCCGGTCCCGCTGCCGGAGCTGACCGCAGAGGTGAAAAAGGCCATTGCAGACAAAGACGAGGTGGAAGCCACCATCGCCTACTGCCGGGAAAAGATGGAGATCCAGGTCAACGACGAGCAGCTGCGGAATGTGGCGGGCCTGGCCGTGGCCATGGAGCGCCTGATCCAAAAGTATCACTGCAATGCCGGGGCGATCCAGTGCTGGAACGCGCTGCAGAGCGAACTGGGCATCATGCCCTGTGCGGCCAATGCGCTGCTGAACGACAAGGGCATCCCCATTGTCTGCGAGACCGACATTCATGGAGCCATTACCGCCCTGATGGTGGAGGCCGCCGCCAACGACGAGACCCGCAGCTTCTTTGCAGATTGGACCATCCGCCACCCCGACAATCCCAACGGCGAGCTGCTCCAGCACTGCGGCCCCTGGCCCCTGTCGGTGGCAGGCTGCAAACCCTGCATCACCTACCCGCTGGCCTTTGACTATCCCGGCGCGCTGACCGCCGAGGCAAAACACGGCGATCTGACCCTGGCCCGGTTCGACGGAGACAACGGAGAATACAGCCTGCTGCTGGGCAATGCCCGGGGAGTGGACGGACCCAAAGGAATGGGCACCTACCTCTGGGTGGAGGTGGAGAACATCAAGCGGCTGGAAGCCAAGATCGTGGAGGGACCCTACATCCACCACTGCGTCGGCATTCATAAGGACGTGGTGCCGGTGCTCTACGAGGCATGCAAATACATCGGGGTCCGTCCGGATCTGTACGACCCCATTGAGGAGCAGGTCAAGGCCTATCTGAGAGGAGAATAAGGGAATGGAACTGCGTGAACTGGAACAGAAAAGCTGGAAGCTGCGCCGGGATGTGGTGGAGATCATCATGGCGGGGGGCGGCGGACACATCGGCGGAGACATGAGCGTGCTGAATACCCTGCTGGTGCTGTATAAGAATCATCTGAACATTACCCCCTATACAACGTCCGACCCCGGCCGGGACCGCTTTGTGCTGAGCAAGGGCCATGCGGTGGAAGCGCTTTACGCGGTGCTGGCCGACTGCGGATTTTTGGACTTGGAGGACATCAAGGCCCGTTTTTCCAAGTTTGGTTCCCCCTACATCGGCCACCCCAACAACAAACTTCCCGGCATTGAGATGAACTCCGGTTCGCTGGGACACGGACTGCCGGTCTGCGTCGGGATGGCCCTGGCCGGGAAGATGGACGGCCGGAACTATCGGGTGTACACCGTGATGGGAGACGGGGAACTGGCCGAGGGCAGCGTCTGGGAGGGCGCGATGGCGGCCTCCAACTATGGGCTGGACAACCTGTGCGCGGTGGTGGACCGCAACCGGCTGCAGATCTCGGGCAGCACCGAGGAGGTCATGAAGCAGGACAGCCAGGAACAGCGCTGGGCGGCCTTCGGCTGGAATGTCATCAGCGTGGACGGAGACAGCATCGAGGCGCTGGACGCGGCCTTTACTGCGGCAAAGCATCATCAGGGCCAGCCCACCGTCATCATTGCAAACACCACCAAGGGCTACGGCAGCGCCCTGATGGAAAACAAGGCCGGCTGGCATCATCACCTGCCCAATGAAGAGGAATACCGGCAGATTGTCGCGGATTTTGCCGCGCGGAAGGAGGCTGCTCTGAATGGCTAACAAGATTCCCAACCGGCAGGCCATCTGCGATACCCTGATGGAGGCCGCAAAAACCGACAAGGATGTGGTGGTGCTCTGCAGCGACAGCCGCGGGAGCGCCAGCCTGACCAAATTCGCCGAGACCTATCCCGCCCAGTTCGTGGAGATGGGCATCGCAGAACAGGATCTGGTCAGCGTGGCGGCGGGTCTTGCCAGCTGCGGCAAAAAGGCCTTTGCGGCTTCGCCTGCCTGCTTTTTGTCCACCCGCAGCTACGAGCAGGCCAAGATCGACTGTGCCTACTCCAACACCAACGTGACCCTCATCGGCATTTCGGGCGGGGTGAGCTATGGTGCGCTGGGCATGAGCCACCACTCGGCCCAGGACATCGCGGCCATGAGCGCGCTGCCCAACATGCGGGTGTATCTGCCCAGTGACCGGTTCCAGACCGCAAAGCTGATCCAAGCGCTGCTGAAGGACACAAAGCCCGCCTATCTGCGGGTGGGCCGCAACCCGGTGGAGGATGTCTATTCCGAGACCGAATGCCCCTTTGAAATGGACAAGGCCACTGTTCTTGCCGAGGGAATCGACCTGGTTCTCATTGCCTGCGGGGAGATGGTCCGCCCGGCGCTGGACGCGGCAGCCCTGCTGAAGGAGCAGGGAATCAGTGCAGGCGTGCTGGACATGTACTGTGTCAAGCCTCTGGATAAGGAGGCTGTGATCCGGGCTGCCTCGGGAGCGAAGGCGGTCTTGACCGTGGAAGAGCATGCTCCTTACGGCGGGCTTGGCAGTATGGTGGCCCAGGTGGTGGGGGAAACCTGCCCCCGAAGGGTGAAAAACCTTTCGCTTCCCGACGCGCCGGTCATCACCGGCACCTCCAAAGAGGTTTTTGCCTACTACGGCCTGGATGCGGCGGGAATTGCAAAATCGGCCATGGAACTGCTGGACCGGTAAAAAAGTATGGAACAGTATATCTTATCCATTGATCAATCCACCCAGGGCACCAAGGCCATGCTTTTTGACGCGGCAGGCCAGCTGACCGCCCGGACCGACCGTCCCCACCGGCAGTACGTCAATGCAAAGGGATGGGTCAGCCACGACCTGGAGGAGATCCGGGCCAACACGCTGGCTGCAGCCCGGGACCTTTTGCAGAAGGCAGAAATTCGTCCGGACCAGATTGCAGCGGTAGGGCTAAGCAACCAGCGGGAGACGGTGGCGGCTTGGCACCGGGAAACCGGCGCGCCGGTCTGCTCGGCCATTGTATGGCAGTGCGCCCGGGCCCGGGAACTCTGTGATGGACTGACGGATCAGGCGGAACTGGTCCGGGCACGGACCGGGATTCCGCTTTCGCCCTACTTTTCTGCGCCGAAAATGGCCTGGATTCTGCAAAATGTGCCCGGTGCCGCAGAGCTTGCAGCGGAGAACAAGCTCTGTCTGGGCACCATGGACAGCTTTCTGGTTTATCAGCTCACCGAAGAAAAGGCATTCAAGACCGATTATTCCAACGCCAGCCGGACCCAGCTGTTCAACATTCACACCCTGGCATGGGATGAGGAGCTGTGCATCCTGTACGGGGTGCCCCGGGCCTGTCTGCCCGAAGTGTGCATGAGCGACAGCCTCTTTGGACATACGACCCTCGGCGGACTGCTGGACAAGCCGGTCCCGCTGTGCGGGGTGCTGGGGGACAGCCATGCCGCCCTGCTGGGGCAGAACTGCCGGGCTCCCGGCCAGACCAAGGCCACCTATGGCACCGGCTCTTCGGTCATGATGCAGACCGGCGAACGGCTGGTCACCAGCCGCTGCGGTCTTGTGACCAGCCTGGCCTGGGGGCTGGACGGCCGGGTGGAATATGTGCTGGAGGGAAATCTCAACTACACCGGCGCGGTCATTACCTGGCTGAAGAAGGATGCGGCGCTGCTGGATTCGGACGGCGAGAGCGAGCGGTTGGCCCGGTTGGCAAATCCTGCGGACAAAACCTATTTTGTGCCGGCCTTCACCGGGCTGGGCGCGCCCTATTGGGACAGCGGCGCCACCGGGCTTTTGACCGGCATCACCCGCACCACCGGCAAAGCCGAGATTGTCAAGGCGTGTCTGGAGAGCATCGGCTATCAGATCACCGATCTTGTGCTGCGGATGGCGCAGGATGCGGGGCTGGCTCTGGCAGAGCTGCGGGTGGACGGCGGCCCCACGGCCAACAGCTACCTGATGCAGTTCCAGAGCGACATGGCCCGTGTGGAGGTGAGCGTGCCCGAGATCCAGGAGCTGTCCGGCTTTGGTGCGGCCTGTGCGGCGGGGTTCGCCTGCGGATTTTATGACCCCGCTGTGGTTCATGGCCAGATGCGCCGCCACAGCTATCTTCCCCGGATGAAACAGGCCGAGCGGGACGCGCGGTATGCCGGCTGGCAGAGCGCGGTACGGCAGACGCTGACCCACGATTGAATGAAGAAGGAGAGAGAACGATGACCCAAACGGAATGCAAACAGATCGACGCCTATTGGCGTGCGGCGAACTATCTGGCAGCGGGACAGCTCTATCTGCTGGACAATCCGCTGCTGCGCCGTCCGCTGACCCGCGATGATGTCAAGAAAAAAATTGTCGGCCACTGGGGAACGGTGCCCGGCCAGAACTTTGTGTATGTCCATCTCAACCGGATCATCAAGGAGTTCGACCAGGATCTGATCCTGATCTCCGGCCCGGGCCACGGCGGCAACTTCTTTGTGGCCAACGCCTATCTGGACGGCACCTACAGCGAGGTCTACCCCAACATCAGCCGGGACGAAGAGGGCATGAAGAAGCTGTTCAAACAGTTTTCCTTCCCCGGCGGCATCTCTTCCCATGTGGCGCCCGAGACGCCGGGCTCCATCAACGAAGGCGGCGAGCTGGGCTACTCCATTGCCCATGCGTTCGGCGCGGTGTTCGACAACCCCGACCTGATCTGCGCGGTCACGGTGGGAGACGGCGAGGCGGAGACCGGTCCGCTGGCCACCAGCTGGCAGTCCAACAAGTTCCTCAACCCGGCGGGGGACGGCGCAGTGCTGCCGATTCTGCACCTGAACGGATACAAGATCTCCAATCCCACCGTGTTCGGCCGGATGACCCACGAGGAAATCGAGCATTTCTTCCTGGGCTGCTCCTGGAAGCCCTACTTTGTGGAGGGCGACGACCCCATGACCATGCACCAGAAGATGGCCGACACCCTGGATACGGTGATCCGCGAGATCCATGAGATCCAGCGCCGGGCCCGGGCAGGAGAGAAGATGGGGCATATCCAGTGGCCCATGATCGTTCTGCGCACCCCCAAGGGCTGGACCGGCCCCAAGGTGGTGGATGGCAAGCCCATCGAGGGAACCTTCCGCGCCCATCAGGTGCCCATCGATATTACGCTGGGTACCCCGAACCAGGAGGAGCACCTCAAGCAGATCGAGGACTGGCTGCGCAGCTATCATCCCGAAGAGCTGTTTGACGACAACGGAACCCTCATCCCCGAGCTTCAGGCACTGGCCCCCACCGGGAACCGCCGGATTGCAGCCAATCCCCACGCCAACGGCGGCCAGCTGCTGCGGGATCTGCGCACCCCGGATTTCAGACAGTATGCGGTGGAGATCCCCGCCCCCGGCGCGGTGGAAAAGCAGGACATGATCGAGCTGGGCGGCTATGTCCGCGACCTGTTCAAACTGAACGCCGACGCCAAAAATTTCCGGATCTTCGGACCCGACGAGACCATGTCCAACCGGCTGTACAAGTGCTTCGAGGCGGCCAGGCGGGACTGGAATTCCACCATTGTGGAGGGAGACGAGTTTTTGGCCGAGGACGGCCGGATCATGGACTCGATGCTCTCCGAGCACCTGTGCGAAGGCTGGCTGGAGGGGTATCTGCTGACCGGACGCCACGGCTTCTTTGCCAGCTACGAGAGCTTCATCCGGGTGGTGGATTCCATGGTGGCACAGCACGCCAAGTGGCTCAAGGTCTGCAATCAGCTGCCCTGGCGTCAGAGCATCGCCTCCCTGAACCTGATCCTCTCCTCCAACGTCTGGCAGCAGGATCACAACGGCTACACCCACCAGGACCCCGGATTTTTGGATCACATCGCCAACAAGAAGGCGGACGTTGTGCGGCTCTACCTGCCGCCGGATACCAACTGTCTGCTGAAATGCTTTGATCACTGCATCCGCAGCCGGGACTATGTCAACGTTCTGGTTACCTCCAAGTATCCCCGGCCCCAGTGGCTGACCATGGAGCAGGCCATCAAGCACTGCTCCCAGGGCGTGGGCATCTGGGACTGGGCCTCCAACGACGCGGGCCAGGAACCGGATCTGGTCATGGCCTGCTGCGGAGATACCCCCACGCTGGAAACCCTGGCGGCGGTGACCCTTCTGCGGGATGCGCTGCCCGAGCTGAAGATCCGGGTGGTCAACGTGGTGGACTTGATGAAGCTCCAGTCCAGCTCCAGGCACCCCCATGGCCTGACCGATGCCGACTACGACGCCCTCTTTACCCGGGATAAGCCGATCATCTTTGCCTTCCATGGCTATCCGGCTTTGGTGCGGGAGCTGACCTTCGAGCGGACAAACCGGAATCTGTCGGTGCACGGCTATCTGGAGGAGGGAACCATTACCACTCCCTTTGATATGCGGGTGCAGAACGAGATCGACCGGTTCCACCTGGTGAAGGATGCGGTGCAGCATCTGCCCCAGCTGGGCAACCGCGGCGCTTATCTCATCCAGCAGATGAACGATAAACTGGTGGAACACAAGAACTACATCCACGAGGTGGGCCAGGATCTGCCGGAGATTCTGGACTGGAAGTGGCACGTTTAAGTGCCGGACAAGAGTTGAAACCTGAAACAGAGCAATTTACAGAGCGATCCGGAGAAAACATTCCCGATCCAATAAATAATACGCTCCCCCTGCGGCGGCCTGAAAAGAGACCGCAGGGGGAGCGTATTTGTTTTAGGGGAATTTGTCCGCTCGGGCCAGAGAAAAAACGATTTATAGGTTCGGGATCAGGCCCGGGCCTTCATTCCGTCTCAAGGAAAATGTGCCCCTTGGGGAGGGTGTACCGGATGGCCGGCAGGTGTGCGGCTCTGTTTATATAGGGGACAATTCCAGCGGGTTCGTTTTACCGAACCCACCACACAAACCGTTCGATTTTAATACTTCCGTATGCACTGTCGATTTGCTGAAGCTAAACGCCGCTGCTGCGGCGCGGACGGTAGCCTCGTGCTGTGCAATATACTCCCCCCAGCAGGATGGACCTGCTGCTCCAGATCGCCTTTCATAATGATTCCTCCAAACTCCTGTTTATAGAAATTATGAGACAGGCCATGAGATTGTGCAGCAGGTAGGGACGATATCGTTTTAACATTGCTTCACCTTTTTGAAAAGCATAAGAGAAAGTGGAAGCTGTAAGAAAGCAGACTGCATGGCAGTTCTGAGGGAGTGTCGGACGGCTTGACTTCTGCAAGGTCCCGGCCTGCTCCTGTCGGGCTGGTATGTTGTGCCGGTGAATTTCCTGTCTCCTGTTTCAAGCAAATGAAAATACCGGTTTCCACCTCAAGATGAACCGCCCCCTATTGTGTGGACAGTACAAAAAGAGGCCTTTCGTGGTTGGGAGATTGTGCCCACCACATTTAAGATGAGCCTGATAAACCTTTATCTTCACAACATTGGCGATCTTTACGGCCAGGTGCCCATAACTCTGGGAGATGCCCTGCTCACCGACCCCGGCTAGGGGTTTGATTATGTGCTCACAAACCTTCCCTTGGGCAAAAAGTCTGCTCTAACCTTCACCAATGGGAAAGGAGAGCAGAAGGAAGAGGACTTGGTCTATAACCGGCAGGACTTCTGGACTATCAGCTCCAATAAACAGATTAGCTTCATTCAGCAAATTAACACCCTACTGAAACCCATTAGTAAAGCGGTGGTCGTGGTTCGAGACAATGTCCTTGAGGGTGGAGCAGGTGAAATCATCCGTAAAAAGCTGCTGGAAACTTGTGAACTCCATACAATTGGTCGCTTGACACTGGTATCTTCTATAAACCAGTCGGCCATGGACGGATTCAGTGAACTGCTGACAACATTGAAACAGTCATAAATCAGATTTAGAAAAAGAACCGCACACCCGCCGGGGCTATCCCGGAGAGCGTGCGGCTCTTTCTTTATATAATGGTATAATTCGATGCTGTCCCGTCAGGCCGGTTTAGTCAGGCAAGATAGCCCACATCCGCACCGGCAAGCCGGTGGCGCCCTGGATGGGCGGGCAGACGGCGAAAGCGATGGCACCGGCAGGGGGAACCTGATCCAGGTTGCAAAGCACCTCCACCTGCAGCTTGCCCTTGCTCAACACATACCGCTCGCAGGCCAGGTCACCCGCGGCGGCGGCCAGAACCGAAGCGTCTGTATCCAGCGTCTCGTGGCCATTGGCAGCGGCGTTTCTGGTTTCGTAAATATACCGCAGAGCCTCCATGGACCAGCCGGGGAAGTTCTCGCCGCCCTCCTCGTCAAAGTTGGAAAGGGCGTTCATGTCCGGCCAGCGCTCAGCCCAGCCGGTATGCAGAGCCACAAAGGCCCCATCGGGGATGGGCCCGTACTTGGCCTCCCAGTCCTGCAGGTCCTGAACGGTCACAGCATAATGGGGGTCGGCTTTGACCTTTTCAGTTACGTCCACCACCACCAGTGGGAAAGCCATTTCCTTGACCCCATACTTTTCCGACAGAGCACCACCCTTTACAAAGTGGCCCGGAAAATCCATATGAGTGCCGAACTGGCCAGGGAACTTGAAGGTCTGGATCAGGCAATCCAGCATCTCGTTGCCCCAGTCAAAGACCGTCTTTCCCAGCTCCACCGAGCCTTCCGGGATGCCGCCCCAGTAGGGGCTCTGGTTGTTCAGCGGGTGGCAAAGTTCCACCCAGCGGCATTTCTTCAAACGATTCAGCTCTTCCCACAATGGATACATTCTTATTTCCCTCCATTTTTCCATCAGGCCAGGCACTGCCCGCCAGACTGGTTTTGTGATAACCTATCTTTGAAAATGCAGCTGCATTTCAAATCATCTGGAAGTGCTTCAGTGCATCCCGAATAGCCTTTTCCTTTTCGGGCGGGCACTGGGGCTGCTTGGTGTTCTCTGACTTGGGTTTGTTGTAGCACTCCCGCTCAATGATCCCGCATTTCTGCTTGACCTGGGCGATGTAGAGGGGAGTGACGTTCAGACCAGTCTGCTCCTTAACGTAGTCCTTAATCTCCTGATAGGTGGCACCCTTCTTAAGCTTGGACAGGTCCATATCCTCCAAAGAGAACGGAACACGGACCTTTTTTAGTGTAAATTCACCCTTGGAAAGTCGAATTACTGCCTCCACATGCCCCGTCCTCGGGAACATATCCACCGGCTGCACTTTTTCCACGCGGTAGCCTTCGCGGGCCAGGCGGGCGGCGTCGCGGGCGGCGGTGGAGGGGTTGCAGCTGACGTAGACCAGGCGGCGGGGGGACATCTCGAGGATGGCGGCCAGGGTGGCCTCGTCGCAGCCCTTGCGGGGCGGGTCCACGATGACGATGTCGGGGGCCAGGCCCCCGGCGGCCAGGCGGCGGGCGGCCTCGCCGGCATCGGCGCAGAAAAAGCGGCTCTTGGCCGCAATGGCGTCGCCCATCCGGGCCGCGTTGGCTTTGGCGCTCTCGATGGCCTCGGGGACCACTTCGACGCCCACCAGGGCGCGGCAGCGCCCGGCCATGGACAGACCGATGGTGCCCATCCCGCAGTAGAGGTCCAGCAGCAGGTCGTCGGGGGAAGGATTGGCGTAGGCGGCGGCCACGCCGTAAAGCTGTTCGGCGCCGGGGGTGTTGACCTGGTAGAACGAAAAGGGGCCCAGCCGCACCGGCACTCCGCAGAGGGTGTCCTCGATAAAGCCGGGGCCGTACAGGACCCGGTTTTCCCGGCCGAGGATGACGTTGGTCTTGTCGGGGTTGACGTTGAGGAGGACGGTGCGGATGTCGCGGAAGCGGGCGCACAGGGCGGCGGTCAGCTCGGCGGCATGGGGCAGGCGGGGACGGGTGCAGACCAGGCATACCATGATCTGGCCGCTGTGGGCTCCCCGGCGCAGAAAGATGTGGCGCACCAGCCCGGCGCCGCTGGCCTCGTCGTAGGGCTGGATGCCGTACTGGTCAAACAGCCCGCACAGGGCGCTGCCGATCTCGTTCAGGATGGCGGGCTGCAGTTTGCAGTCGGCACAGGGGACGATCCGGTGGCTGCGTCCGGCGTAAAAACCGATGCAGGGCCGCCCGGCTTTGTCCAGGCCCACAGGGTACTGCACCTTGTTGCGGTAGCGGTCCACTTCGGGGGAGGGGAGGATGGGCTCCACCGGGACGTCCAGCCCCCCGATGCGGCGGAAGGCGTCGGCCACCGCGGCCTGTTTGGCCTGCAGCTCGGCCTCGTAGCGCAGATGCCGCAGGCTGCACCCCCCGCAGGGCCCCGCCACCGGGCAGTCGGCGGGGATGCGGTCGGGGGAGGCCGTCTCCACCGCCTCCACGATGCCGAAGGCATACCGCTTGCAGTCCTTGACGATACGGGCGCGGATCACGTCGCCGGGGGCCGTCCCCGGCACAAAGACCGCTTCGCCCTCCCAGTGGCCGACGCCGCTGCCGTCGCCGGACAGGCGCTCGATGGACAGTGTGATGATCTGGTTCTTCTGTAAAGGCATGGTTCCTCCTTGGGGATCACGGGGTGTCGGGGGTGTCGGGGGCGGCGGCCTGCTGGGAGGCGATGTATTTACTGGGCGGCACCCCTTTGGCGCGCTTAAAGACGCGGGAAAAATAAAACTGGTCAAAAAAGCCCACCGAGATCGCCACTTCGGCGATGGAAAGGGTGCCGCCCTGCAGCAGTTTGCAGGCTTCGTTGATCCGGTATTCGGTCAGGTAGTCGATGGGGCTTTTGCCCACGTTGCTCATAAAGACGCGGTAGAGGTGGCTGCGGGACACGCCCACGCTTTTGGCCACGTCGTCGATGGAAATGTCATGGGAATAGTTGAACTGGATGTATTTGATGGCGTTCAGGACGTACTGGCTGGAAGAACTGGTGTTGTGGAGGCGGCGCTCGCCGGTCTCCTCCATGAGGGCGGCGATGAAGAGGTATAAGTAGCCCACCATGGCCGTCTCGTCCTGGACCCGCAGGCCCCGGGCCCGATAGATGTTTTCCATGGCCTTGAACATTTCTTCCGGGCGCTGGGTGTGGTGGACTGGCTGCTCCTCCGAGAAGGGCAGGAGGGACGCCAGCCGGTGGGCGCTGATCCCGTTGAAGCCCACCCAGCAGTATTCCCAGGGCTGCTGGGTGTCGGCGGCGTAGGTGTTCAGCTGGTTGGGCTGGACAAAAAAGAGGTCGCCGGGGGCCAGCTCCCAGGTACGGCCGCCGGTCTGGAAGGTGCCCTTGCCGGCCAGGATCAGGTGGATCAGGTAATGGTCCCGGATGCCGGGGCCCCAGGTGTGGCCGGGGGCGCAGCGCTCCAGCCCGCAGTTAAAGACGGACAAGTCCACGTTGTTGGTGTAATTTTGTTTGAACGACTGTTTATAAACCTCCGGCATAGGGGCCTCCTTTTCAGGCAGAATGGTCGGGCGCGGGGAAAACATCTCCAGTATACCATATCCGGCGGCGCAAATTCAACAAAAGTACATCTGAATCTTTGTCCCGGACGCCGAAAATCCGCTTTTGCCGTCAAAGAAAATTGCAAAAAGTCCGCACTTGGGCTACAATAAGAGCAGAAAGCACAACACAGCGGACACGGAAAGCAGGTGGCACCATATGGCGACAAGCGCGCAGCGGCGGCAGGAGATCACGGCAGGCGTCTGGGACGGCGTGCTGCAAAAGTTGTACGGCTCATCCGAAGAGATGCTGGCCCGCCAGCGGGCGCGCTGGTGCGCGGCGCTGGACGGGTTCGAGCTGTACTTCGGACCGGGGCGGCAGGTGAGGATCTACACCGCCCCCGGCCGGGCCGAGCTGGGGGGCAACCACACCGACCATCAGCACGGCTACGGCCTGGCGGCGGCGGTGGGGCTGGACCTGGTGGCGGTGGCTGCCCAAAACGACGACCATTACATACGGGTCAAGTCCTGGGGCTTCAACAAGCTGGACGTGGTGGACCTGGACAAGGCCGACCTGCAGAGCGGGGAGTTCACCCACTCGGCCAGCCTGATCCGGGGCCTGGCCGAAGGGTTCCGCTCGGCGGGCCGGGAAGTGGGCGGCTACGACGCCTACACCACCAGCGATGTGCTGCGGGGCTCGGGGCTGTCCAGCTCGGCGGCCTTTGAGATGGGGATGGGCGCCATCATGAACGGCGAGTTCGGCTGCGGCCTGACGGCGGCCCAGGTAGCCCGTCTGGGCCAGTACGCCGAGAACATCTATTTCGGCAAACCCAGCGGCATGCTGGACCAGCTGGCCAGCGCCCTGGGCGGGGTGATCTTTGCCGACTTCGAGGACCCCGAGACCCCGCGGGTGGAAAAGATCCACGCCGAAGGGCTGCTGCCGGCGGGGATGAGCCTGTGCGTCACCGACACCCGGGGCAGCCACAGCGAACTGACCGCCGAGTTTGCCGCCATCCGCAGCGAGATGGAGGCGGTGGCCGCCTGCTTTGACGGCTGCAAAGTGCTGGGCCAGGTGCGGGAGGCCGACTTCTGGGCCCGCCTGCCCGCCCTGCGGGCCCAGTGCGGGGACCGCGCCTGCCTGCGGGCGGCCCACTTTTTCCGGGAAAACGCCCGCACCCTGGCCGAGGACCGCGCCCTGCGGGCGGGCCGCTTCGATGCGTTCCTGGCGCTAGTGCGGGAGAGCGGCCACGATTCCTTCACCCTCTGCCAGAACGTTTACAGCGGCGCCGACCCCGCCCACCAGGACCTTTCGGTGGCGCTGGCCCTCAGCCAGCATATCCTGGAGGGCAGCGGCGGGGCCTGGCGGATGCAGGGGGGCGGCTTCGCCGGCACGATCCAGGCCTTTGTCCCGGCGGCCTGTTTGGGGCGCTACCGGGCGGCCATGGACGGCGTCTTTGGGCCCGGCAGCTGCCATGTCCTCGCCCTGCGGGAGCAGGGGGCAGGGCTGGCCATCGGATGAGATGGACTTGGAGCAGATTTTGCATGATGCACAAAAAGGAAAGTTACATGGAACAAATGCTTTTGGTGCGCTGTGCACCCGCTTACGCCGTGCAGATCGCTTCTTACCGGCAGGAATGTCTGGACACCAGCAGCCGGATGGACGGATGCGGCCCTCTGCGCCGGATGGAGGACCCCATGGATTGGGTCCGCTGGTGTCAGTCCTGGGATACAGATGGGGCTCTGCCCACCGATATGGATTGGGTGCGTACCACACAGTTTTTATACATCCGTGCATCCGACGGCAAGATGGTGGGAACCATCCAGGTGCGGCATACCCTGAACCAGATGCTTGCGGCTTACGGTGGGCATATAGGCTATTCCGTCTGCCCATCCGAGCGGCGCAAAGGTTATGCCGCCCGGATGCTGCGGGAGGTTTTGCCCTTTTGTCGGCAGCTGGGGCTTGCCCGCGTGCTGATCACCTGTACGCCGGACAATGAAGCCAGCCGGCGGGTCATCCAATCGGCTGGCGGCGTCTATGAATCGACCGTCTTTGAGAGAGACAGGAACCGGGAATTGGAACGGTACTGGATCGACCTGACACCCAAACAAAGATAGGAGAGGAACACCCGCCGGAAAAACCTGAAAAAAGTGATTGACAATCCCGCCTTCTCTTGGTATAATAAATTGCTGTCTGTAAAGACGGCCCCGCGGGAAGCCCCGCGGACCCTTGGCTTCCATCCGAAGCCCTTATGTCCAAAAGGAGGTGCACAAAATGGCAAAGTACGAAACCATGCTGATTACCACCGCCACCCTCGACGACGAGGCTACCGCCGTTCTGGTCGGTAAGTTCAAGTCCCTGATCGAGGCCAACGGTACGATCGACTCCATCGACGAGTGGGGCAAGCGCCGTCTGGCCTACCCCATCAACGACGAGAACGAGGGCGTCTACACGGTGATCAATTTCACCAGCGAGCCCGACTTCCCCGCCGAGCTGGACCGTGTGTACAAGATCACCGAGGGCGTCATGCGCTCCCTGATCGTCGCAAAGGAAGACTAATTCCACAGAGTACGAGGAGTCCTGTCTTATGTTGAACGTTGTTGCAATCATGGGCCGCCTGGTGGCGGACCCCGAGCTCCGCACCACCACCAGCGGCATCAATATGGCCCGCTTCCGCATTGCCTGCGACCGCAACTTTGCCCGCCAGGGCGAGCAGCGCCAGGCCGATTTTCTGGACGTGGTGGCGTGGCGCAGCCAGGCCGATTTTGTCTGCAAGTATTTCCAGAAGGGCAGCCTGATCGTCATTGACGGCAGCATCCAGACCCGGCAGTACCAGGACAAAAACGGCAACAACCGCACCGCAGTGGAGATCGTCGCCAACAACATCAATTTTGCCGGGCCCAAAAACTCCAGCGGCAGCAATGGGGGCGGCGCCTCTTATGGCAGCCAGCCCCGCCAGAACGCCCAGCCCGCCGCCCGCCCGTCCAACATCGAGGCGGTCCCCAGCTATTCTGCCGGGGATACCGATGACTTTGCCGTCATCGACGACAGCGACGATCTGCCGTTCTAAGGCGTCCATCCCGACACAAAAATTCAAACAGGAGGTAAACCAGCAATGGCTTTTGAGAAAAACGAAGGCTCCCGCCCCGCACGTCCCGTGCGCCGCGGCCGCAAGAAGGTCTGCAGCTTCTGCGTCGATCGCATTGACGAGATCGATTACAAGGATGTTGCCCGTCTGCGCAAGTACGTCTCTGAGCGGGCCAAGATCATTCCCCGCCGCGTGACCGGCACCTGCGCTTATCATCAGCGCGCCCTGACCACCGCGATCAAGCGTGCCCGTCACGTCGCCCTGATGCCCTACGTCAGCGACTAATCGCAGATCCATTCCAAAACAATCAGCAATCAGCAGCAAACGCCGCCCGTCGAACGATGGGCGGCGTTTTTAAGTGTACAGCAAAAACCCGCCCGTCTCGCATCGGCAGGGACGGGCGGGTTTGTCCGGTCTGGTTTTACAACGTCTTGCAGAACTCTTTCAGGTAGGCGCGGAACGCCTCGCCGATCTCGGGGTGGCGCAGGGCCAGTTCCACCTGGGCCTGGACCACGCAGAGCTTGTTGCCCATGTCGTAGTGCTTGCCGGTGAAGGCCACCGCCGTCATGCCGCCCCGGGTGCGGGCATATTCGGCCATGGCGTCGGTGAGCTGGATCTCGCCGCCGGCGCCGGGCTTGGTGGCGGCCAGCAGGGGATAGATCTCGGGGGTGAGCAGGACGCGGCCCAGGATGGAGTAGTTGCTGAACTCCTGGCCCTTTTTGGGCTTTTCGATCATGTCGTCCACAAAAAAGTAGTTGTCGTGGATGGGGGTGGTCTTGAGGCTGCAGTAGCGGCTGACGTCCTCCCAAGGGACGGCGCAGACGCCGGCGGCCGGCCGGCCAAACTCCTCGTAGGCGCGGATCAGCTGGGCGCAGACCGGGTCCTCGCCGATGATGACGTCGTCGCCGTAGATCACCACAAAGGGGTCGTCCCCCGTGAAGGGCTGCGCCATGCGCACGGCGTGGCCCAGGCCTAGGGTCTGCTTCTGGCGGACGAAGTAGATGTTGGCCAGGTTGGCGATGCCAAGGCACTCTTCCAGCATTTTTTCCTTGCCGGGGGCAGCAAGCTTTTCTTCCAGCTCGGGGCTGCGGTCGAAGTGGTCCTCAATGATCGTCTGGTTCCGGCTCAGGATGATGAGGATGTCGGTGATGCCGGAGCGGACCGCCTCTTCGACCAGGTACTGGATGGCGGGCTTATCCACGATGGGCAGCATCCCTTTGGGCATGGCCTTGGTGGCGGGCAGGACCCGCGTGCCCAGGCCGGCGGCGGGGATGACGGCTTTTTTGACGGCTTGCATAAGAGACCTCCTTCGGATGTTACTTTGATTGTTAGATCACCAGCCCCACGATGGCGTCCACATTGGGGCCCAGGAACAGGCTGAACACGGCCCCGGCCACCATCATCAGGGTGCAGACGCCGACGACGGCGGCCCAGCTGACCCCGCCCTGGGCCCGGAGGACTGCCTCCCGCTGGGCCTTTTCGGGGAATTCGGCCTCGATCCGGCGGATGCGTCCGGCGGCGCTGCGGCGGTAAAGGTACTTGGCGAACATCCCGCTCAGGACCATGACCGCAAAGCTGGCGATGGAGGCCAGCTGGGCCAGAAAGAGCAGGGACGAGGAGCTGATGGAAGGGGCGAAAGCGCTTTCGCTCAGCACCAGCAGCTCCAGCAGGGCAGGCAGGTTGAGCAGCAGGTCCACCGCCAGAAAGGCGAAGGCCGGCTTCCAGGCCTTGCGGTAGAAAAAGTAGAGGGGCCCGAACAGCAAAGCCGAAAAGCAGATGGAGCTTTTGCGGCCGTACTTCTGCATCTGCGCAAAGTCCCGCAGGTAGGAGGGGCTGGCCGGGCCCAGATAGGTGGCCCAGTCCTCGGCGGGGATGCCGTCGATGGGCTCGTCGGCGCTGGCAGCGCTGGACTGCCAGTAGCCGCCGCCCTGGGCCTCCTGGTACAGGCGGGCGTAATTGAAGCCGCCGGCGCTCTGCTGGGCCTGGCGGTTGGCGTCCACCCGGGGCGGGGGCGTCGGGCCGGCCTCAAAGGTAAAACCGCAGTGGCTGCAGCGGGCGGCGTCCTCCGGGTTGGAGGCGCCGCAGTTGGGGCAGCGGCGCTCGGGCCGGGCCGAGGCGGGGGGCGTCCATTCAAACCCCGCGCCGTGCTTGCCGGCGTAGACACAGGCGCCCTGTTTTTCGTAGCAGGCGCGGTGATAGGGCGCGCCGCAGTCGGGACATACGACAATATCGTCCGTATCGGTCAGGGGCTTGCCGCAGACCGAGCAGGGACAACCGGTAAATTGATACATAAAAGCCTCCGCATTTTGATTGCATGGTATGTTTAGTATACTCTCCCGGAGCAAAAAAGGAAAGCCAAACTTGGAAATTTGACTTTATATTTTGCATTTCCAGGCCAGTATAACACACAATCTTGAAGAAATTGAAAACAAACGCCTCTTTCACCCACCCTTCACAAAAATTTCCGGCATTCCGGGGACCGTGGCCGTTCCAAATTGACAGAGGGGCGCAGGGCGTGTTATCCTTGCAGGGAAAGGAGGCGGACCGAATGGAGGGACGCTGCATCGGCACGATGCGGTTTGACGGGACAGGGGCGCGCCCCTGCACCTGTCAGGGAACTGAGCGCGGCCGGATCCCCCGGCTTTTTCGGGAGGGAAGAGACCGGCTGCTGCGGGAGGAGGAACCATGAGAGACCGTGCGATCGACCTCTGCGGCGCAGAGGGGGGCGGCCGCGCCCCGGATATGCCCTTGCTGGCGGCGGGGGACCGCTTTGCGTTCCGATGCGCCGGCTGCGGCGGGTGCTGCCGGGGCCGGGAGGACCTGGTCCTCTCGGGGTACGACCTGTACCGTCTGGCCCGGCGTCTGGGCCTGCCGCCCCGGATCACCGCCCGGGCGTTCTGCCGCAGCTACATCGGGGCGGTCAGCCGTTTGCCGGTCCTCCGGCTGGCCCCGGTCCGCGCCGAGGGCAACAACTGCCCCTTCCTGACCGGTGGGCGCTGCGCCGTCCATGAGGCCCGGCCTCTGGCCTGCGCCCTCTATCCGCTGGGGCAGGAGATCACCCGGGAGGGGAAGGTGGCGTATTATTTTCAGAACACCGGCTGCGGCGGCAGGGAGGTGCGGGCCACCCTGGCGGACTACCTGGCCGCCCAGGGCATCCCGGAGCGGGAGCCCCAGGACGTTTTGTGGGCAGTCCGCTGCATGGCCCTGGAACAGGAGGCCCCCTCCTGGGAGGCCGCGCTGAGCTCTGTTATCCTGCGGTGGTTCCAGGCCAAGCTGGCCGACGCCCTCTATTACCGGTACGACCTCGCCCGCCCCTGGCCGGAGCAGCTGGAGGAGAACCTCGCCTGGCTGGCAGGGGAGCGGGCGCGCCTGGAGGAGATGCAGCAGCGGCTTGATCGGAAAAATCGATAGATGCGTTTGCATTCATCGATAATTATGACACTTCAGACGAATAAAATGGAGAGTTACGTCTTGTATTCTTCCCCAAAGTGTGCTATACTTCACAATCATGAAGCACTTCACACGTGTGAAGCGCCGGGGCGGGCCGCAGGCCCGTCCGCACCGCCCGGGGGTCCTGTCCCCGGGGCATATGCAAAGTAGAGGAGAGTATAGGCTATGCGTAAGATTTCCCGTCGTTCGTTTCTGACTGTTTCCGCAGCTGCGGCCGCTGCCGGCGTCCTGGCAGCCTGCGGCGGTTCTTCTTCGTCCTCCACGGCGGCTTCGTCCTCCGCCGCTTCTTCGGCAGCGTCCTCGTCTGCCGCAGACAGCGCCGCCGCCCCTGCCGAGAGCTATACCGTCGGCATCTGCCAGCTGGTGCAGCACGAGGCGCTGGACGCCGCCACCCAGGGCTTCCAGGATGCGCTGACCGAGCAGCTGGGCGACGCCGTCACTTTTGACCTGCAGAACGCCCAGAACGATTCCCCGACCTGCTCCACCATCTGCAACGGCTTCGTCTCGGCCGGCGTGGACCTGATCATGGCCAACGGCACCCCCGCCCTGCAGGCGGCCCAGGCCTCCACCGCCGACATCCCCATCCTGGGCACCTCCATCACCGAGTACGGCGTGGCCCTGGGCATCGACGATTTCAGCGGCACGGTGGGCGGCAACATCTCGGGCACCTCCGACCTGGCCCCCCTGGACGAGCAGGCGGCCATGATCGTGGAGTGGATGCCGGACGCCCAGACCGTGGGCCTGCTCTACTGCTCGGCGGAGGCCAACAGCCAGTACCAGGTGGACGTGGTCCAGGCTGAGCTGGAAGCCGCCGGCCTGACCGTCACCCAGTACCCCTTCTCCGACTCCAACGACCTGTCCTCGGTCTGCCAGCAGGCCGCCACCGAGAGCGACGTCCTCTACGTCCCCACCGACAACACGGTGGCCGCCAACACCGGCATTGTGGACGGCATCTGCCGCCCCATGGGCAAGCCCGTCTTTGCGGGCGAGGAGGGCATCTGCCGCGGCTGCGGCGTGGCCACCCTGTCCATCAGCTACTACGACCTGGGCTACACCACCGGCGAGATGGCCGCCCAGATCCTGACCGGCGAGGCGGACATCGCCGCCATGCCCATCCAGTACACCAACGTCACCAAGAAATACAACCCCACCATCTGCGAGGAGCTGGGCCTGACCGTGCCGGAAGGCTACGAGGCCATTGAAGAAGCGTAAGGCCGCTTCCTTATTTTTAAGAGGCACTGCACAGACGGCCGTCAGGGCGGATTTGCCCTGGCGGTCGCCTGCGTGTGTTTTGATCCGCTCCGCCGGGCCGGCAGTGAGGCCCTGCCCGGCGGCCAAACGTCAAAAACAGGAGGAATTATTTTGGAAGTCTTAGCAAGACTGGCAAACCTGCCCGGCGCGCTGCCGGGGGCCTGCGCACAGGGCCTGATCTGGGGCATCATGGCCATCGGCGTCTACCTGACCTACCGCATCCTGGATGTGGCCGACCTGACGGTGGACAACTCCTTCGGCACCGGCGGCGCGGTCTGCGTCATGGCCCTGCTGTCCGGGCAGAACGTCTGGACCGCCCTGATCCTGGCCTTTATCGCGGGGCTGGCCTGCGGCCTTGTCACCGGATTGCTGCACACCTTCATGGGCATCCCGGCGATCCTGGCCGGTATCCTGACCCAGCTGGCCCTCTATTCGGTCAACCTGAAGATCATGGGCAAGTCCAACCAGTCCATCAACGTGGATAAGTACGACCTGCTGATCTCCCTGCGCTGGGTCAAGGAGTTTGCCCTCCGCAACCCTGTGGTCATGGTCATCCTGATCACCCTGGTCCTGATCGGCATCCTCTACTGGTTCTTTGGCACCGAGCTGGGCTGCTCCATCCGCGCCACCGGCTCCAACCCCCACATGAGCCGGGCCCAGGGCATCAACACCAGCTTCAACGTGGTGCTGGGCCTGATGGTCTCCAACGGGCTGGTCGCCCTGTCGGGCGCCCTGCTCAGCCAGTACCAGGGCTTTGCCGACGTCAGCATGGGCCGCGGCGCCATCGTCATCGGTCTGGCCGCCGTCATCATCGGCGAGACCATCTTCGGCCGCATCTTCCACAACTTTGCCCTCAAGCTGGCGGCGGTGTCCATCGGCGCTGTGGTCTATTATATTGTCCTGCAGCTGGTGCTGACACTGGGCTTCGACGCCAACCTCCTCAAGCTGCTGTCGGCCGTGGTGGTGGCCGTATTCCTGGCGGTGCCTTACTGGAAGGGCAAGTACTTCACAAAGCCCGTGCCCAAAAAGGCCCAGAAGGAGGAACAGCCCCATGCTTGATATTCAGAACATCTACAAGACCTTCAACCCCGGCACCGTCAACGAAAAGATGGCCCTGAACGGCCTGTCTCTCCATCTGGACGAGGGCGATTTCGTCACCGTCATCGGGGGCAACGGCGCGGGCAAATCCACCATGCTGAACGCGGTGGCCGGCGTCTGGCCGGTGGACGAGGGCAAGATCATGATCGACGGCGCCGACGTCACCCGCCTGAGCGAGCACCAGCGGGCCAAGTACATCGGCCGGGTCTTTCAGGACCCCATGACCGGCACCGCCGCCACCATGCAGATCGAAGAAAACCTGGCCCTGGCGGCCCGCCGGGGCAAGCCCCGCACCCTGCGCACCGGCATCACCCGCAAGGAACGGGAGGAATACAAAGAGCTGCTCAAGACCCTGGACCTGGGGCTGGAAAACCGCCTCACCGCCCGGGTGGGCCTGCTGTCGGGCGGCCAGCGCCAGGCGCTGACCCTGCTGATGGCCACCATGAACCGGCCCAAACTGCTGCTGCTGGACGAGCACACCGCCGCCCTCGACCCCAAGACCGCCCTCAAGGTGCTGACCCTCTCGGCCAAGTTGGTGGAAGAAAACCACCTCACCGCCCTGATGATCACCCACAACATGAAGGACGCCATCAAATACGGCAACCGCCTCATCATGATGCACGAGGGGCGGATCATCTACGATGTGAGCGGGGAGGAAAAGAAAAAGCTCCACGTCTCCGACCTGCTGGCCAAGTTCCAGACCGCCAGCGGCGATGAGTTCGCCAACGACCGGATGATCCTGTCCTAGGGTGTATCTGAAAATTCCCCAACGCTGTTCTATTCTACCAAAAAGCCCCATCTGCTGCGTTGCATTCGCTTGCATTCCATGGAGGAGTGCGGCGCTCATGCGCCTTGCATCTGGCGCTTTTTGGCGAATATCCCAGCATTTTTGACTTCTCAGATACACCCTAAACAAATCCGAGATCCACGCGCATAGCACAACAGAAAACGCCCGGGGCTCCCCAACGGAAGCTCCGGGCGTTTTCGTTCTGTGCAGGTATGTCACCGCGCCAGCTTGCGGGCGATCCAGATGCAGGCGCAGGCGCCCACCACCGAGACCACGAAGTCCCCCACAAAGCCGGTGGCCCGCAGGCCGATCAGCCCCAGCAGGAAACTGCCCACAAAGCCGCCCAGCATGCCCAGCACGATGTTGTGCAGGGTGGAGGCGGGGTAGGTGCCCATCAGGCGCCCGGCCACATAGCCGGCCAGCGCGCCCACGATCAGGCTGAAGATCACGTTGATGATGGAAAAAAACATGGTAAAAGCTCCTCCTGTATGATGTATGACGAGACAGGTCAGATGGACGCCCCGGCGGCCTCGCGGGCGGTGCGGCAGATGCCGGCCAGGCAGCACCGGTCGCAGGCGGGCTTGCGGGCGTCGCAGACGGCCCGGCCGTGCAGTACAAAGCGGTGGCACAAATCGCTGCCCTCCTCGGGGGGGATGATCTGCCACAGCAGCATCTCCACCTTCTGGGGCTCCTTGACGTTGTCCACCAGGCCGATGCGGTTGCACAGCCGGATGCAGTGGGTGTCGGTGACGATGGCCGGCTTGCCGAACACGTCCCCCATGATGAGGTTGGCGCTTTTGCGGCCTACGCCGGGCAGGGCCAGCAGCTCTTCAAAGGTGGTGGGCACCTGGCAGTTGTATTTGTCCCGCAGGATGCGCATGCAGGCCGAGATGTCCCGCGCCTTGGAGCGCCCCAGCCCGCAGGGCTTGACGATGGCTTCGATCTCTTCCGGCTCGGCGGCGGCCAGGGCGGCCACCCCGGGGTATTGGGCAAACAGATCCTCCACCACCACGTTGACCCGGGCGTCGGTGCACTGGGCCGCCAGGCGGACGCTGACCAGCAGCTGCCAGGCGTCGGCATAGTCCAGGGTGCAGGCGGCGTCGGGGTATTCTGCCTTCAGCCGCTCGATCACCTCGAGGGCCAGCTCCTTCTTGGCCGCAAGCTCTGCGGCCGGCATCTGCTTTCTGGGCATGACAGTTCCTCCTTGACGGTTCCTGCAAGTGATGATACCACGTTTTAAGCTATTTGTAAACCTTGTCCTTTTGCGTAAAATGCTGTATAATATCCCATAGAATGCAAAGTCGTAATCATTCCCAGTATCACCTGGGAGGAAAGGAGGCATGCCCCATGCGGGAACCCTTGGCCCAGAGGCTGCGGCCCAAGACCCTTGCCGAAGTGTGCGGCCAGCAGCACCTGCTGGCGCCGGGGCGGGTGTTCCGCCGCACCATCGAGAGCGGCAGCATCCCCAACATGATCTTTTACGGCCCTTCCGGCACCGGCAAGACCACCGTGGCCCGGATCATTGCGGAAAACAGCGGCATGACCCTGCACAAGCTCAACGGCACCTCCTGCGGCACGGGGGACATCAAGGCGGTGTTCAAGGACATCGGCACCCTGGCCGGGGCGGGGGGCATCCTGCTGTATCTGGACGAGATCCAGTATCTGAACAAGAAACAGCAGCAAAGCCTGCTGGAATGCCTGGAGGAGGGGACGGTCACCCTGATCGCTTCCACCACCGAGAACCCCTATTTCTACATTTATAATGCGCTGCTGTCCCGGTGCACCGTCTTTGAGTTCAAAAGCCTGACGGCCCAGGATGTGGAACAGGGGGTCCGCCATGCGGTGGACCGGCTGTCGGCGGAGGGGGAGCAGGTGTCCATCACCCCCGAGGCGGCCCAGTATCTGGCCGAGAGCGCCGGCGGCGATATGCGCAAGGCTCTGGGCAGCCTGGAATTTGCGGTGGCTGCCGCCGAGACGGGCCCCGAGGGCCGGGTGGTCACCCTGGACATGATCCGGCAGGTGACCCGGCGCACCGCCATGCGGTACGACAAGGACGGGGACGAGCATTACGACATCGTTTCGGCCTACCAGAAGTCCATGCGGGGGTCCGACCCGGACGCCGCCCTCCACTACCTGGCCCGCCTGCTGGAGGCGGGGGACCTGCCCTCGGCCTGCCGCCGGCTGATGGTCTGTGCCTGCGAGGACGTGGGCCTGGCCTACCCGCAGATCATCCCCATCGTCAAGGCGGCGGTGGACGCGGCCAATATGCTGGGCCTGCCCGAGGCCCGCATCCCCCTGGCCGACGCGGTGATCCTGGTGTCCACCAGCCCCAAGTCCAACAGCGGGGAGGCCGCCATCGATGCAGCCCTGGCCGACGTCCGGGCGGGCCGGACCGGGCCGGTGCCCCGCCAGCTGCAGAACAAGCACTACGACGGCGCGGACGCCCTGGTCAAGGGCCAGAACTACAAGTACGCCCAGGAATACAAAAACCACTGGGTGGCCCAGCAGTACCTGCCCGACGCCATCAAGGACGCCCGGTACTACACCTATGGCGACAACCGCACCGAGCAGGCGGCCAAAGCCTACTGGGACCGGATCAAACAGGAAGGTTAAGGAGGATCGACAGGGATGCGCTACTCCAAACAGAGGGAGCTGGTCATGCAGCAGGTGGAGACCCTGCGGGACCATCCTACCGCGGAAGAGATCTACCAGCACGCGCTGAAAGAGTGCCCCGGCCTCAGCCTGGGCACCGTCTACCGGAATCTGAACAGCCTGGTGGAAGCCGGGCGGGTCCGCCGGGTGTCCATCCCGGGCCAGCCCGACCGGTTCGACCACACCCTGCCCTGGCACGGGCACCTGTACTGCACCTGCTGCGGCCAGGTGGAGGACCTGGACCTGGACCCCGGGCTGGTCCGCCAGCTGCTGTCGGGGCAGCCCGGCCGGATCACCGACTGCGTGGTGACCTGGATCGGCCTGTGCGAGCGGTGCTCCCGGCAGTCCGAGCCGGCCCCGGCGGCCGCGCCGTGACCGCTGGGACAAGCCGCCCCGGCGGCCTGCGGGGCCGGAGACGCCGGTTTTGCGAAATTATCCCTTGTTTCGCGGGGGAGAAACCTGTATAATAGACAGGACAGACTGTCAAAAGGGTCCCCGCCGGCAACGACAAGGACAGGGGGCCGATACGTTGAGAACCCCGGGCGCCCTGCCCGCGGGATAAGGATGGTATATCGTTGGAATATAAGAAATACGAGCATAACGCCCAGGCCGCCGCACTGGTCGGCAGCCATTACGACACGCCGCCCCTGGCCTATGTCCACAGCTACGGCTGCCAGCAGAACGTCAACGACGGCGAGCGGATCAAGGGGGTCCTGGTGGACATCGGCTACGGCCTGTGCGACAACCCCGAGGACGCCGACCTGATCCTCTTCAACACCTGCGCCGTGCGGGAGCACGCCGAACAGCGGGTGTTTGGCAACGTGGGGGCCCTCAAGGGCCTGAAAGAGAAAAAGCCGGGCCTCATCATCGGCCTGTGCGGCTGCATGGCCAACCAGAAGCAGGTGGTGGAAAAACTGCGCCGCAGCTACCCCTATGTGGACCTGGTCTTTGGGGTGGACGGCATCGACACCCTCCCCGGCCTGCTGGCCCGCAAGCTGGAGCAGCGGGGGCGCATCCTGCTGGAGCCGGCCCAGCGCCCGGTGATCGTGGAGGGCATCCCCATCCGGCGGGAGAGCGAGTTCCGGGCCTGGCTGCCCATCATGTACGGGTGCGACAACTTCTGCACCTACTGCATCGTGCCCTACGTCCGCGGCCGGGAAAAGAGCCGCCGCCCGGCGGACATCCTGGCCGAGTTCAAGGGCCTGGTGGAGGCCGGCTACAAGGAGATCACCCTGCTGGGCCAGAACGTCAACAGCTACGGCAAGGGGCTGGACGAGGGGGAGAAGATGGACTTCTCCGACCTGCTCAACCTGCTGTGCGCCGTGCCGGGGGATTACCACATCCGTTTCATGACCAGCCACCCCAAGGACGCCAGCCGAAAGCTGATCGACACCATCGCGGCCCAGCCCCACCTGTGCAAGCACCTGCACCTGCCGGTGCAGTGCGGGTCGGACCGGCTGCTGGCCCGGATGAACCGCCACTACACGGTGGAGCACTACCTGGATCTGATCGAATACGCCCGGGCCCGGGTGCCGGGGATCACCTTCTCCAGCGACATCATCGTGGGCTTCCCGGGGGAGACGGAGGAGGACTTCCAGGGCACCCTGGACCTGATCCGCCGGGTGGGTTATATGCAGCTGTTCACCTTCATTTATTCCAGGCGGGAGGGCACGCCGGCGGCCGGCTATCCCGACCCCACCCCCCGCAGCGAAAAGACCGGCCGGATGGCCCGGCTGCTCAAGACCCAGGACGAGATCGCCATGGCCCTGGTCAAGGCCCAGGTGGGCCAGACCGTCCGGGTGCTGGTGGAGGGCTTCGGCCGGGCCGAGGGGACCCTGACGGGCCGGCTGGACAACAACCTGACGGTGGAGTTTGCCGGGGAACCGGCGCTGCTGGGCCAGTACGCCTCCGTCCGCCTGACCGGCGCGCGGGCCACCGTCCTGCTGGGAGAATGGGCGCCGCCCGTTTCGGACAAGATAGGGTAATAGAACGTTGAAATACAAAGGAGAAAACCACAATGGATTGCATCGACCTCTTTAAGCGCGCCGCCATGGCGCTCCAGACCGACAGCCGCTACCTGGCCCTGGACCAGGCCCGCAAGATGAACGACAGCGACGAAGAGCTGCAGAACATGATCGGGGAGTTCAATCTGGCACGGATGGACCTGAACAACGAGATCGGCAAAACGGAGCGCAACGACGCCCGCATCGCCGAGCTGAACGAGAAGGTGAACACCCTCTACGGCCAGATCATGAACGATGAAGGGATGGTGGCCTACAACGAGGCCAAGCGGGAGTGCGAGCTCCTGGTCAACTATATCGACGCCATCATCAACACCGCGATGAACGGCGGCGACCCGATGACGGTGCAGGAGCCTTCCGCTTCCTGCTCCGGCAGCTGCTCCACCTGCGGCGGCTGCGGCTGAGACACTGCAACGCGGCTCTGCACCTGCACAGCCGCGTTTCCTTGTCCCTGCCCGGTTACGCAGCACAAACCGCAGAAAGAAGGGGAATGCTATGGCGGACTTGTCGCCCATGATGAAACAATACCTGGAGATCAAACAACAGCACAAGGATGAGATCCTCTTTTACCGCATCGGCGATTTTTACGAAATGTTCTACGACGACGCCATTACGGCCTCCCGTGAACTGGACCTGACCCTGACCGGCAAGCAGTGCGGCCAGAAAGAGCGGGCGCCCATGTGCGGCGTGCCGTTCCACAGCTACGAGACCTACATGGCCCGGCTGATCGCCAAGGGGTACAAGGTGGCCATCTGCGAGCAGACCGAGGACCCCGCCCTGGCCAAGGGCCTGGTCAAGCGGGAGATCGTCCGTGTGGTCACCCCCGGCACCGTCATCGAGAGCAGCATGCTCCAGGACGACCGCAACAACTACATCGCCAGCCTCTACCTGAAAGGGGAGGAGGCCGGGGTCTGCTTTGCCGATGTCTCCACCGGCACGGCCCATGTCACCGAACTGAAAAACCCCAAGATCGGCCTGGCCGTCATCGCCGAGCTGTGCCGTTACCGCCCCAGCGAGGTGCTGTTCAACACCGGCACCCTGGCCTGCCGGGAGGTGACCAACTACATCAAAAAGCACATGAACTGCGCCGTGGAGCTGATGGAGGACGAGCGGTACGCCCCCGGCCTGATCGACACCACCCTGGCGGGGCAGTTCGGCCGCGACTGGGCCCGCTCCACCGAGATCGGCGCCGAGGGGCTGGTCCGCTATGCAATGGGGGGCCTGCTGCAATACCTCCACGACACCCAGATCAAGGGGGTCAGCCGACTCAAAACGGTCATCCGCTACACCGAGGCCCAGTATATGCACCTGTCCGCCGTCACCCGGTCCAACCTGGAGCTGACCGAGACCATGCGCGGGCGGGAAAAGCGGGGCACCCTGCTCTGGGTGCTGGACAAGACCTCCACCGCCATGGGCAAGCGGCTGCTGCGCAGCTGGCTGGAACAGCCCCTGGTCTCCAGCGAGATCATCAACCACCGCCTCAACGCGGTGGAATGCCTGGTCCATCAGACCGTCGCCCGGGGCGAGCTGTCCAAGACCCTGCGCTACATCACCGACATCGAGCGGCTGATGACCCGCACCGTCTACGGCTCGGCCACCCCCAAGGAGATCTACACCATGGCCCAGACCTTCGACCGGCTGCCCGAGCTCAAGCAGCTGGCGGAGGGCTGCGGCTGCGCCGAGCTGGCCGAGCTGGCCGCCGGCATCGACCCCATGGAGGACCTCAAGGCCAAGATCTTCGCCGCCGTGGACCCCGAGGCCCCCTCGACCCTGAAGGACGGCGGCGTCATCGCCGCAGGGTACAACAGCGAGGTGGACGAGCTGCGCTCCATCCGGGAAAATACCAAGGGGGTCCTGGCCCAGCTGGAGGCCCGCCTGCGGGAGGAGACCGGCATCCCCAAGCTGCGGATCGGTTTCAACCATGTGTTCGGGTATTTCATCGAGGTCAGCAACAGCTACAAGAGCATGGTGCCCGACAATTACACCCGCAAACAGACCCTGAGCACCGGCGAGCGGTACATCACCCCGGAGCTGAAAACCCTGGAAAACAAGATCCTGGGCGCCCACGAGCGCTTGATCAGCCTGGAACACCGGCTGTTTGCCGACCTGCTGGACCAGATCGGCCAGGAGCTGGACCGCATCCAGCGCTCGGCCCGGGCGGTGGCCCAGCTGGACGTGCTGGTCTCCCTGGCCATTGTGGCGGCAGACAACAACTATTGCCGCCCGGTGGTGGACGACAGCGACCAGCTGGTCATCCGGGAGGGCCGCCACCCGGTGGTGGAGCAGGTGCTCAAGGGCAGCCTCTTTGTCCCCAACGACACCGTGCTGGACTGCGGCGAGAACCGCTGCCTCATCATCACCGGCCCCAACATGGCGGGCAAATCCACCTATATGCGGCAGAACGCCCTCATTGCCCTGATGGCCCAGATCGGCTCCTTCGTGCCGGCCAAAGAGTGCCATGTGGGCATCGTGGACGCGGTGTTCACCCGGGTGGGGGCCTCCGACGATCTGGCCGCCGGCCAGTCCACCTTCATGGTGGAGATGACCGAGGTGTCCGAGATCCTCAAAAACGCCACCCGGCGCAGCCTGGTGATCCTGGACGAGATCGGCCGGGGCACCTCCACCTTTGACGGGATGAGCATTGCCCGCGCGGTGGTGGAGCACATCGCCAACCCTCAAAACGGCCTGGGCTGCAAGACCCTGTTCGCCACCCATTACCACGAGCTGACCGACCTGGAAGGGGAGGTCGAGGGGGTCAAAAACTACAACATCGCGGTCAAAAAGCGGGGCGAGGACATCACCTTTTTGCGGCGGATCGTCCGCGGCCCCGCCGACGACAGCTACGGCATCGAGGTGGCCAAGCTGGCCGGCCTGCCCGGCAGCGTGACCCGGCGGGCCCACGAGGTGCTGCGCAAGCTGGAAGCCTCCGCCCCCAAAAACAACGTAGAACAGATGGACTTCGGCACCCTGGCCGATTATCAGTCGCCTGCCGCCCCCAGCGAAATGGTGGAAAAACTGGAAGCGCTGGACCTGGAGACCCTGACCCCCATCGAGGCGCTCAATTTCCTCTACGAGCTGAAAAAGACCCTGAAGGGGAGCATCACCGGCTGACCCTGTTGATTTTTGAAAGGAGGGCCCTGCATGGCCATCATCCGTGTACTGGACAAACATACCGCCGAGCTGATCGCGGCGGGGGAAGTGGTGGAGCGGCCTGCCTCCGTGGCCAAGGAGCTGATGGAAAACTCCATCGACGCCGGCGCGACCCAGATCACCGTCTCCATCGAGTCGGGGGGCGTCAAGCTGATCGAGGTCAGCGACAACGGCAGCGGCATCGAGCCGGAGTATATTTCCACCGCCTTCATCCGCCACGCCACCAGCAAGATCACGGACGAGACGGACCTGAACTCCATCCACACCCTGGGGTTCCGGGGGGAGGCGCTGGCCTCCATCGCCAGCGTGGCCCGGGTGGAGCTGCTGACCCGCACCGAGGCAAGCGAGTTCGCCACCCTCTACCGCAACGAGGGCGGGGAGGAATATCCCTCCGAGCCCGCCGCCCGCGCCGTGGGCACCACCATCCGGGTGCGGGACCTCTTTTTCAACACCCCCGCCCGGATGAAGTTCCTCAAGCGGGACGCCACCGAGGGCACCTATGTGGCGGAGATGGTGGGCCGGCTGGCCCTCAGCCACCCCGAGGTCAGCTTCAAGTTCATCCGGGAGGGCAAGGTCCAATACGTCACCCCCGGGGACGGGCAGCTGCGCAGCGCGGCCTATTCGGTGCTGGGCCGGGAGTTCAGCCGCGACCTGATCGAGGTGGACAGCACCAGCGGCCCCCACCGGCTGTGGGGCCTCATCACCCCGCCCAAAAGCTGCCGGGCAAGCCGCAGCATGGAATTTTTCTACATCAACGGGCGGTACGTCTACAACCGCACCATGATGGCCGGGATGGAGATGGCCTTCAAGAGCACTGCCATGCAGGGCAAGTTCCCGGGAGGCATCCTGATGATGGAGCTGCCCCCTGAACTGGTGGACGTCAACGTCCATCCGGCCAAGACCGAGGTCCGTTTTGCCCGGGAGAACGACGCCTTTGATGCGGTCTATCACGCGGTCAAGCTGGCCCTGGCCACCCCCGGCACCGGGGAGCGGTCCTTCGCCTTCCAAAAGAGCGGGCCGGCCGTCACCGAGCCCTTTGCGGCGGTGGATTCCGCCACCGGCGAAGAGATTCGGAAAAAGGACGAATACAAGACAAAAAATGATGTAAAGCAAACAAGCTTTACAGAACTTTCGGCGGTGATCCCGGGCCAGTCGGAGCCGGGCGTCCTGCCCAGGGCTGCCCGGCCGGCGCAAGCAGCGGGACTTGACAGCCCCGCCCGGCCCTCCGGCTGGGGCGCGCCCCTGCGGGACAGCCTTGCTCTGCACAGCACGCCCGCCGAAAAGCCCCGCCCTTCCTTCCGCCCGGCCGGGCAGGAGTCCCAGCTGGACATCAGCCTGGAGGAGGAAGCCGCCGCCGAAGAAGATGCGGAGGCATTGCCTGCGGAAAAGCCCGCCTCGCCGGCGCCCGCTGCCGGAGAGACGGAAACCGCGGAGGCGTCATTTGTCCAGCCCGAGCAGACCGTCCTGCCCGGCGCGGACGGCCCCGTCCCTCTGGAATATGTGGGGGAAGCCTTCCAAACCTACATCATCGCCCAGCGGGGGGACGAGCTGTGCCTCATCGACAAGCACGCCGCCCACGAGCGGCAGCTTTATGAGAAGCTGGCTGCCGGCTACGGCCAGGTGCCCAGCCAGCTGCTGCTTTCGCCGCTGGTCATCTCCCTGTCGGCGGAGGAAAAGCAGGCCGTGATGGAAAACCTGGCCCTGCTGGAACACGCGGGCATCGAGACGGGGGACTTCGGGGGCAACACCATCCTGCTGCGGGCGGTCCCCTGCGACGTGGAGCAGGACGATCTGGAGGACATGATGGTGGAGATCGCGGCCAAGCTCGCCCGGGGCAGCCGCGACGCCCTGAGCGAAAGGACCGAGTGGGTGCTCCACTCCATCGCCTGCCGCGCGGCGGTCAAGGCGGGGGACCGGGCATCGCCCCAGGAGCTGATGGCCCTGGCCGAAAAGATCCTGTCCGGCGAGGTGCCGCCCTTCTGTCCCCACGGCCGCCCCTGCGTCCTCAAGCTGACTCGAAAGGAGCTGGAAAAGCAGTTTGGCAGAATCGAATGACAAGCAGCCGGTGCTGGCGGTGGTGGGGCCTACCGCCACCGGCAAGACAGCCCTGGGGGTGGAGCTGGCCCTCCGCCTGGGGGGCGAGATCATCAGCGCCGACTCGATGCAGATCTACCGGGGGCTGGACATCGGCACGGCCAAGGTCACCCCGGAGGAGACCCACGGGGTGCCGCACCACTGCGTGGACATCCTGCCGCCCGAAGCGCCGTTCAGCGTAGCCGATTTCACGGCGCTGGCTGGCCGTCTGGTGGAGGAGATCGGGGCCCGGGGGCGCCTGCCCATCCTGGTGGGGGGCACCGGGCTGTATGTCCAGAGCTTCCTCAACGGGGTGCGCTTTGCCGAAGAAAAGGCTCCCGAGGGCCTGCGGGATCAGCTGACGGCCGAACTGGCGGCCCGCGGCCCCGACGCCCTCTACGCCGAGCTCCAGGCAGTCGACCCCGAGGCGGCGGCGGCCATCCACCCCCACAACCATGTGCGGGTGCTCCGGGCGCTGGAACATTACCGGGCCACCGGACGCCGCCTCAGCGAACAGAAGGCGGCGTCCCTGCCGCCGGAACGGCCCTACCGCGCGCTGGTGCTGGGGCTGGATTTCCCCCAACGGGACGTCCTCTATCGCCGCATCGACGCCCGGGTGGACCGGATGATGGAGCAGGGCCTGCTGGAGGAGGCCCGGCTGGTCTGGGCCCGCCGCCAGAGCTGCCCCACCGCCGCCCAGGCCATCGGGTACAAGGAGTTTTTCCCCTTCTTTGCAGGGGAGGACGCCCTGGAACACTGCGTCAGCCAGCTCAAGCAGGCGTCCCGCCGGTACGCCAAACGGCAGCTGACCTGGTTCCGCCATATGGACGGGGTGGTCTGGCTGGAGGCCGGCAGCCCCGGCCTCGCCGGGCAGGCCCTGCGTCTGGCCCAAACATTTCTGCACGAGGGGTGATACCGGATGCGAAAGGATATGCACAACCCTGAAAATCCTGACACCGCCCGCCCCGGCTGGCGGACCATCCTGGGGGGGACGGTGGTCCTGCTCCTGCTGGTCATCCTGGGCTATGTGGGCTACCAGATCCTCCATCTGCTCAACCCGCCCAACACCTACGAGACGGTCCTCACCGCCACGGTGGAGGACAAGGTGGAGGCGGAGGGGGTGGTCCTCTTTCAGGAGACCCTCATCCCCGGCAGCGGGGACCTGGGCTATCTGGCGGAGGACGGGGCCCGGGTCTCGGCGGGGACGGTGGTGGCCGAAGTCTACACCAGCAGCGGCCAGAGCGCCCTGCGGGCCGCCCTCGACAGCCTGAACGAACAGATCGGGCTGCTGCAGCGGGCGGAGAACGTCTCCACCACCCAGGTGGACACCATGATCCAGGAGCGCACCACCGCCCTCTACGACCTGCTGGACGCGGTGGACCGGGGCGACCCCGCCGCCCTGGACGCCGGCCGGGAGGGCTACCTCCTGGCCCAGAACAAGATCCTGGTGGTGACGGGGGAGGACGCGGGCTTTGCCTCCCGGATCGCGGCCCTGCAGGCCGAGGCGGCCCAGCTGCAAAGCCAGCTGGGGGCGCCGGCCCAGATCGCCGCCCCCCTCACCGGCTATTTTGTCCGCAGCGCCAGCACCCGGCAGCTGACCCGGCCGGCCGGCGACATCCTGGCCATGGACGCCGCATCCCTCAAGGCCGCCCTGGACGCAGGGCTGGACGCCCCCCTCACCGGCTGCGCCGGCAAGATGGTCTCGGGCTTCAGCTGGAGCTACTGCGGCGTCTGCACGGCGGAGGAAGGCCAAAAGCTGCTGCAGGCCGACGGCACCCCCCTGGACAAAGAAGTGCAGATCCGCTTCCCCGGCCAGACCGACCAGGCCCTGCCCGCGCAGCTCACCGAAGTGACCATCGACGAGGGGGCGGGCCTGGCCCGCTTCGTCCTCACCTGCGATTCGGTCACCGGAGAAGTGCTGCGCCTGGGCCAGGCCGAAGCCGAGGTCATCGTCAGCAGGACCACCGGCCTGCGGGTGCCCGCCGCCGCGGTCCACTATGTATTGGAGACCCCGGAGGCTTCTTCCGGGGAGGCGGCCTCTTCCGGCACAGTGGAGGGCAGCGCCGCCGCAGGGGAGAACTACGTCCCCGGCGTCTACGTCAAATTCGGCAACCTGGCGCACTTCTGCCGCATCGACCCGGTGGACAGCGACCACCCCCTGGTCACCGACGGCGCCTACATCATCGTCCCGCCCAAGGGCACCGACGGCTCGGTCAGCGAGGTGCGCCTGTACGACCAGGTCATCGTGGAAGGACAAAATCTCTACGACGGCAAACTTTTATCCTAGCTCTTATTGACATCCGGCCTAAAAAAACAGATAATATAGAGAGCTATTCTTTTCTGCCGCCCGGCTGCACGGGGCGGGCGGCGGCTTTTATGGCAAAATGGCATCTGCTTGCAGATGAAAGGAGCGGTATCGATGTCTTTCATGCAAAATATTAAAAAGGGACTTTTCGGCGAGGATGACGGCTACGACGATCAGTACATCGACGACGGGCCCCAGATGGTGAACAACAACAGCGGCTTTGGCAGCTCGGATTCCTACGATGAGGACAGCGGCGACAGCGGCAAAAGCGGCAACCGGGTGGTCAACATCAACGCCACCACCCAGCTCAAGGTGGTCCTGGTCAAGCCCGAGCGGTTCGAGGACGCCAGCACCATCGCCGACCATCTGAACAACAAGCGCACCGTGGTGCTCAACCTGGAGTCTACCAACAAAGAAGTCTCCCGCCGTCTGGTGGATTTCCTGTCCGGGGTGGCCTACGCCAACAACGGCCAGATCAAGCGGGTGGCCAACAGCACCTTTATCATCACCCCGTACAACGTGGACATCATGGGCGACCTGCTGGACGAGCTGGAGAACAATGGCGCGTTCTATTGAGGACGGCGCCGAGGCCCAACGCCCGGCGCGGGGCTATATCCCGCCCCAGAACGATAAAGAACGGTTTCTGATGCGCCACATCGAGGATCTGGCCCGCACCGCCCAGGCCCGTGGCATCCCGCGGTATTCCTCCTTTCTCAGCGACCGGGAGCAGGCCCTGGCGCAGGCGGCCCTGTCCAAGGCGGGGTGCAGCTGCTGGCGTTTGGAGGGCGGCTACCCCGAAGCGGAACGGAAGATCGCCGCCATCGAGCCGGAGGATGCCTGGACCGACAGCCCCCTGGCCTGCGTCCGGCTGGACTGCCGCGCCGCACCCGGCGCGGACCTGCCCGCCCACAGGGACTATCTGGGCAGCCTGATGGGCCTGGCCCTCAAGCGGGAGGCCCTGGGGGACATCGTCCTGCCGGCGGACGCCCCCGGTACGGCCTATGTCTTTGCCTTGGAGCCGGCGGCCCGGCTGATCTGCGAGGAACTGGTCCAGGTGGGCCGCACCGCCGTCAGCTGCACCCCCCAGCCCCTGGAAGAGCTGCCCGGCCTTGCGCCGGAGCAGCGGGTGCTGCACACCGCGGCGGTGTCCTCCCTGCGGCTGGACGCCGTGCTTGCGGCGATGCTGCACTGCAGCCGCGGGGCGGCGGCCGCCCTCATCGAGGCGGGCCGGGTGGAGATCAACCACCTGCCCACCGAAAGCGTCCATGCCCCTGTCTACGAGGGGGATATTTTTACCATACGCGGCCGGGGCCGCTTTGCCCTGACCGCCCTGCCCGGCAAGACCAGAAAGGACCGCCAGATCATCGAGTTCTTTCAGTATCAATCGTAAATCACAATGACAGGAGGAAATCAGTATGCTGACACCGCAGGACGTACACTCTGTCCAGTTTGAAAAGAGCTTCCGCGGCTACCGGATCGAGGACGTGGACCGGTTCCTGGACCGCGTGGAAGAGCAGCTCAAGGCCAGCGCCGGCGAGGTGGACCGGCTGCAGCAGCAGATCGAGCAGCTGCAGGGCGAAAATCAGCGCCTCTCCAAAGAGACGGAGGACTACCGCGCCGACGGCGAGATTATGAAGTCCGCCCTCATCAACGCCCAGCGCATTGGCGAAAACGTCATCCGCGAGGCCAACCAGAAGGCGGAGGAGATCATCCACAAGGCCAACCTCCGCAGCGACGACATCATCCGGGACGCCAACGACCTGCTGCAGAAGGCCACCGACCGGGCAGACGAGATCGTCCGGGAGGCCAGCGACCAGCGGATGCTGGAGGAGCGGGAGTATGAGCGGGTCCGCCTGGAGGTGACCCGGTTCAAGGCCGATGTGCTGAACCTGTACCGCAGCCATGTGGAGTCCCTCAGCCGCCTGCCCGAGTACGCCCCCGACGGGGCGGCCGAGCCGGTCCAGGCCGGGGAGGACGGCGCAGCTCTGGCCGGTGCGGAAGACGCCGGCGCCGATGAGGCGGCCGGCGGCGCAGCCGAGCCCGCCGCCCAGGGCGAAGACTTCTGGAACAAGGACGAGGCGGAGCTGACCGCCCCCGACCAGAAACAGCCTGCGGAGGTGGATTATTCCGCCTTCCAGGGCGTCCAGTTCAGCAAGTGATCCTGTTACATCCCGCGCGGCTTGCCGCGCGATGGGGCAGGGCAGGGGCCGCAGGCGCCTGCCCCTGCTTTTCTCTTCTGCCGGGACGGCCGGCAGAGCATCATTTTTGAGGAGTGTGGAACCAGTGCCTAAAACAAAATCCCAATACGACAGTACCCTTCATCTGCCCAAGACCCTGTTTGAAATGCGTGCCGGCCTGCCCAAAAAGGAGCCCGCCATGCTGGAGGACTGGGACAAAAACGGCCTGTACGAGCAGCTGATGAAGCACAACGAGGGCAAGCCCCTGTTCGTGCTCCACGACGGCCCCCCGTACGCCAACGGCAGCATCCATATGGGCACCGCCCTGAACAAGATCATCAAGGACATCATCATCCGGCAGAAGAACATGGAGGGCTACAAGGCCCCCTATATCCCCGGTTTTGATACCCATGGCCTGCCCATCGAGCTGAAGGCGCTTTCGTCGGTCGGCAGCAAAAAGAAGGACATCTCCAAGCTGGAGCTGCGCCAGATCTGCGAGAAGTTTGCCACCGAGCACATCGGCATCATGAGCGACCAGTTCAAGCGTCTGGGCGTCATTGGCGATTTTGAGCACCCCTACCTCACCCTGAAGCCCGAGTTCGAGGCCCGCCAGATCGAGATCTTCGGCGAGATGGCCAAGAAGGGCTATATCTACAAGGGCCTCAAGCCGGTCTACTGGTGCCCCGAGTGCCGCACCGCCCTGGCCGAGGCCGAGATCGAGTACGGCGAGGACGACTGCGATTCCATCTTCGTCCGCTTCCATGTCACCCAGGACCCGGACGGCGTGCTGGCCAAGTACGGCATCCCCATGGACAAGACCTGGTTCGTGATCTGGACCACCACCACCTGGACCCTGCCCGCCAACGAGGCCATCTGCCTGAACGGCGCGCTGGAATACTCCTTCGTCAAATTTGGCGGCGAGTACCACATCATGGCCACCCAGCTGGTGGAGAGCGTCATGAAGGCCTGCGGCATCACCGAGTACGAGGTGGTGGGCGAGCCGGTCAGCGGCGCCGCGTTCGAGGGGATGCGCTACCAGCACGTCTACCTGCCCAAGGAGGGCCTGGTCATCCTGGGCGACCATGTCACCCTGGAGAGCGGCTCGGGCTGCGTCCACACCGCCGGCGGCCACGGCGTGGACGACTTCAACGTCAGCCAGAAGTACAACGTCCCCATCACCGTCCCCGTGGACGACGGCGGCTACCTGACCGAGCTGTCCGGCAAGTACGCCGGCCAGAAGGTCTGGGACGCCAACAAGACCATCCTGGCCGACCTGACCGCGGCCGGCGTGGTGCTGGGCCAGGTCCATATCAAGCACCAGTACCCCCACTGCTGGCGCTGCCACAACCCCATCATCTTCCGCGCCACCGAGCAGTGGTTCTGCTCCATCGACGCCTTCAAGGAGGATGTCTACAAGGCGGTGGACAGCGTCCAGTGGATGCCCGAGTGGGGCCACGACCGGATGTACGGCATGGTGCGGGACCGCAGCGACTGGTGCATCAGCCGCCAGCGCACCTGGGGCGTGCCCATCCCTGCTTTCTACTGCAAAAAGTGCGGCAAGTACCACATCACCGACGCCACCATCCAGGCGGTCAGCGACCTGTTCCGCCGCGAGGGCTCGGACGCCTGGTACAAGTACGAGGCCGGGCAGATCATCCCCGCCGGCGAGGTGTGCGAGAACTGCGGCGGCACCGAGTGGACCAAGGACACCGACATCATGGACGTCTGGTTCGACTCCGGTTCCACCTGGAGCGCCGTGCTGGGCGAGCGGCCCGAGCTGCGCTACCCGGCCGACCTGTATATGGAGGGCGCGGACCAGTTCCGCGGCTGGTTCCAGTCCAGCCTGCTGACCAGCGTGGCCAGCCAGGGCGTGGCCCCCTACAAGTCCGTGCTGTGCCACGGCTGGGTCGTGGACGAGCAGGGCAAGCAGATGCACAAGAGCGCCGGCAACGGCGTCGAGCCCTCTGAGATCATCAAGGACTACGGCGCGGACATCATCCGCCTGTGGGTGGCTTCGTCCGATTACACGGTGGACGTCCGGGCCGGCAAGAACATCTTCAAGCAGCTGAGCGAGGCCTACCGCAAGATCCGCAACACCGCCCGCTTCATCCTGGGCAACCTGGACGGCTTTGACCCCAACACCGATATGCTGCCCGACGACCAGCTGCAGGAGATCGACCGCTGGGCCCTGGCCGCTCTGGACGACCTGCTGAAGGAGACCGACGCGGGCTACGCGGCCTATAACTTCAACAAGGTCTACCACGCGGTCTACAACTTCTGCGTGGTGGCCATGTCCAACTTCTATCTGGACGTGACCAAGGACCGCCTGTACTGCACCAGCGGCGCAGCCCGCCAGGCAGCCCAGACCGCCATGTACAAGATCCTGGTGGCCCTGGACAAGATCATCGCCCCCATCCTCTGCTTCACCAGCCAGGAGATCTGGGACTTCATGCCCAAGACCGAGGGGATGAACCGCTATGTGGTCTTTGAGGCTATGCCCCACGCCGGCCAGTATGCGGCCAGCGAAGAGTTTAAGGCCAAGTGGGCCCGGCTGATCGCCGTCCGCGACGAGGTCAAGAAGGCCCTGGAGATCGCCCGCAACGACAAGAAGATCGGCGCCTCCCTGGAGGCGGCCGTCACCCTGTACTGCGGCGGCGAGGTCTACGACCTGCTCAACAGCGTCCCCATGGACGAGCTGGCCGACCTGATGATCGTCTCCCGGGTCGAGCTGGTAAAGGGCGAGGGCGGCGCCGCCTCGGCCATCGAGGGCCTGGGCATCACCGCCGGCCACGCCACGGGCGACAAGTGCGAGCGCTGCTGGAAGTACACGGCCGACATCGGCAGCCACCCGGCCCACCCCACCCTCTGCGCCCGCTGCGCCATCGTCATCGAAGGCTGAGCCCGGGCCCCGGAGGCCAAACCGAACGTTTCAAAATTGAAAACGGCGTTCCCTTTCTGCGGGGGACGCCGTTCTTTGCAAAAACTGTCAGGGCAGGGGCCTGCGGGGCAGGCCCGGCCTTTTCACAGGAGTATTCGCCTATGTTTGTGTTCCTGAATCTCATCGCCATTGCGGCGCTGGTGGGCATCGACCAGGCCATCAAGCTCTGGGCCGTCCAGAACCTGCAGCCGGTGGGCTCCATGCCGCTGATCCCCCATGTGGTGGAGCTGCACTTTACCTACAACGAGGGGATGGCGTTCAGCCTGCTGTGGGGCCGTCAGGAGATCCTGATCGCCGCCACCAGCATCGGCATGCTGCTGATCGCCTGGTGGCTGTTCACCCACTGCCGCAACGACCAGCTGCAGCGCTGGGCCCTGGTGCTGGTGCTGGGGGGCGGCATCGGCAACCTGATCGACCGCATCGCCGCGGGCAGGGTGGTGGACTACATTAACCTGCTGTTCATGAACTTTGCCGTGTTCAACTTTGCCGACATCTGCGTCTGCGTCGGGATGGGCCTGTGGGTCCTCTCGGTCATCCTGGAGGAGCGCCGCAGCCCCGAGGGCAAGGCCGGCAAGGCGGAAGGGGACAAGTGACCCATGGAACAGCGTGAGTTCGCCGTCGAAGCCGAGGACGCCGGCCAGCGGATCGACCGCTTTCTGGCCGGGGAGGACACCGGCCTGTCCCGCAGCGCGCTGCAGAACCTCATTGCGGAAGGCCACGTGCTGGCCAACGGCCAGCCCGCCGCCAAAAACCGCAAGCTGAAGGCGGGGGACACCATCCTGGTCGAGATCCCGGACGCCGCGCCCATCGCGGCGGTCCCCCAGGACATCCCGCTGGACATCGTCTATGAGGACGAGCACCTGCTGGTGGTCAACAAGCCCAAGGGGATGGTGGTCCACCCGGCCCCCGGCAACCCCGACGGCACCCTGGTCAACGCCCTGCTGTGGCATTGCCGGGGCAGCCTGTCGGGCATCGGGGGGGAGATCCGCCCCGGCATCGTCCACCGCATCGACAAGGACACCAGCGGCCTGCTGGTGGTGGCCAAGGACGACGCCACCCACATCGGCCTGTCCCGCCAGATGGCCGAACACAGCGTCCGGCGGGCCTACCAGACGGTGGTCTACGGGGGCTTTGCCCAGGACGAGGGCTGTGTGGAAGGGTATCTCGGCCGTTCCCGCACCGACCGCAAAAAGATGGCGGTCTACCCTGCGGGAGAGCCCCACACCAAGTACGCCTATACGGGCTGGAAGGTGCTGGAGCGGCTGGGGGAGTTCACCCTGCTGGAATGCCGGCTCAAGACCGGGCGGACCCATCAGATCCGGGTGCATATGGCCTCCATCCGCCACCCGGTGGCCGGCGACCCGGTCTATGGCCCCCACAACTGCATCGCCAGCCTCCACGGCCAGTGCCTGCACGCCAAGACGCTGGGCTTTGTCCACCCCGTTACGGGGCAGACGCTGTCCTTCGACAGCCCCCTGCCCGATTACTTCACCCATTTTCTGGCTGCATTGAGGAGGGCACGCCCATGAAACTGGAATCGACGCTGGTCCTCTGCGACCTGGACGCCCTGATGCTGGGCCCGGACGGCAACCTGACCCAGGTGCTGCGGGACGTGCTGCAGCTGTTCACGGCGCGGGGCGGCCGGATGACCGTCTTTTCCCAAAAGACGCCCAAGGCGGTGCGGACCATCCTGGGCAGCGTGCCCCTGTCCGCGCCGGCCCTGCTGTGCGGCGGGGCGCTGGTCTACAGCTTTGCGGCCGGCAGCGGCCAGCCCATGGGCAGCTTTGCGGCGCTGGGGGACGATTTCCTGGCCAAGCTGCCGGCGGCCCCCGGCATCGGCATCGCCCTGCAGATGAAGGACGGCGCCACCCGGGTGGTCCGGATGAACCACGCCCTGGAGCGCCACCTGCGCCGGGAGTGGACCCCCTATCTGCTCACCCAGCCGGAAGGGGTGTCCTGCCAGGATGTGCTGCGGGTCCTGCTGTACCAGGACGCCAAGACCATCCCCGCCCTCCAGACCTTTGAGAAGGCCCTGGAAGAAAGCGGCGCCCCCGTCCGCCAGGAGCGGCTGGCCATCGACTGCCTGGCCCTGACCCCCGGGGCCGTCAGCATGGGGGCGGCCTTCAGCTCGGTGTGCGCCGCCGCCATGCTCTCGCCCGAGAACGTGGCGGTGCTGGCCGGCAGCGCCCCCATGGTGGAACTGATGCGGCTGGCCGGCCAGAGCGCCGCGGCTTTCGACGCCCCCGCCGAGGTCCGGCTTGCGGCCGGGCAGGTCACCTTCTGCCGCGCGGCGGAGGGGGCGGCAGCCGAGTATCTCTACCAGCTGGTGCGGAGCAGCGGGAGGTAAGGCTGTGCAAACCATGTAAATGGGTAAAATTCCTGTAAAAAGTTCTCCGCACCCGGTGCGGAGGGCTTTCTTTTTTGGGGAGGATACAGTACAATGATAGGGAAGTATCTCGACCGGAGGGAGCTGGGCTTTCTGGCGGCGGCCGCTGCGGCAGCGGCGCTGTTTATCCTGCTGGCTGTGGGGGATACGGCGCCCCTGCGCCCGCCGGAGGGCGCGGAGAGCGGGGCTGCCGCCGGCACCCTTTGGGAGCAGGCGCAGGTGGACCTGAACACCGCCGGGCTGGACGCCCTGTGCACTCTGCCCGGCGTGGGCGAAAAACGGGCCCGGGCCATCCTGGAGGACCGTGCCGCCAACGGCCCCTACGAGCGGGTCGAGGACGTAACGCGGGTAAGCGGAATTACCCAAAACACCATCAGGGACTGGGCGCGGCTCGCCTATGTGAGCGGCCCCGGGCCGGAAGGGGAATGAGGAACGATGAAGGAAGACAGCATTTTTATCAACCGGGAGCTGAGCTGGCTGGATTTCAACCAGCGGGTCCTGGTGCTGGGCAAGGACAAGAATGTCCCCCTGGCCGAACAGCTCAAATTTCTGGCCATTTACGGCTCCAACCTGGACGAGTTTTTCATGGTGCGGGTGGGCTCCCTGCAGGAGCGGGCCAACCTCAAGGGCAAAAAGGAAAAGCCGGAAAACAAGACCAACATGACCCCCGAAGAGCAGCTGAACGCCATCATGCCCAAGACGGCCGAGCTGCAAATGGACTGCGACAAATATTACCACAAGGCCCTGGAGGCGCTGGACGAGCACGGCTACCACAAGGTCAACTTTGACAAGATCGACAAGGAGGAGGAACGCTTCTGGAAAAAATACTTCCAGAACGAGCTGTTCCCCATCCTCAGCCCCCAGATCGTGGACAACCGCCATCCCTTCCCGTTCCTGCGCAACGAGGAGATCTACCTCGGCGTCTTGCTCAAGGACAAAAAGGTGGGGGAGATGAGCCTGGGCATCATCCCCATTTCCAGCCAGATGGAGCGGCTGTGCTTCTTCAAGCGGGACGGCGAGACCCTGTTCGCCCTCACCGAGGAGCTGGTCTATCACTACGTCAGCATGGTCTTTGCCAAGGAGAGCATCGTGGAGAAATGCCTGTTCCGGGTGACCCGCAACGCCGACATCGACGTCAAAGAGGGCATGATGGACCACGACATCGACTACCGCGAGATCATGACCGAGCTGCTCAAGCGCCGCCGCAAGCTGGCGGCCGTCCGCCTGCAGGTCACCCCCGGCCCCGCGCCCGAGATCGTCAAGATGCTCTGCGCCCGGCTGGAGCTGAACCACCGCCGGGTCTTTGAGCAGAAGAGCCCCCTGGACCTGAGCTTTTTCTACAAGCTGGACAGCCGCATCGAAAAGGACGGCCACGCCGAGCTGTTCTATTCGCCGGCCCGGCCCATGATGCCGCCCCTCAACTACAGCCTGACCGAGGAGGTTAAAAAACACGACGTCCTGCTGTATTATCCCTACCAGTCCATCCGGCCCTTTATCCTGATGCTGAAAAAGGCCGCCCGCGACCCCGACGTCATCTCCATCAAGATGACCCTCTACCGCCTGGCACGGGAATCCCAGATCGTCCAGGCTCTGGTGGACGCCGCCGAAAACGGCAAAGAGGTGGTGGCCCTGGTGGAGCTGCGGGCCCGCTTTGACGAGCAGAACAACATCGACTGGTCCAAGCAGCTGGAGGAAGCCGGCTGCACCGTGGTCTACGGTTTCGACGACTACAAGGTCCACTCCAAGCTGACCCTCATCACCCGGAAAAACGCCGAGGGCTACTCCTATATCACCCAGATCGGCACCGGCAACTACAACGAAAAGACCAGCGAGCTGTACACCGACCTGTCCTTCATCACCTCCGACCCGGACATCGGCGAGGAGGCCGCCGGCGTGTTCCAGAATCTGGCGGTCCAGAAGCTGACCGAGGAGACTGACCAGATGCTGGTGGCCCCCCTGCGCTTCAAGAGCGTCCTGCTGGACGAGATGGACCGGGTGATCGAGGCCGCCCGCCTGGGCCGCCCCGCCGCCATGATCCTGAAAAACAACTCCATCAGCGACCGCGACATCATCCTCAAGTTGGAGGAGGCCAGCTGCGCCGGCGCCCGCATCGACATGATCGTCCGCGGCATCTGCTGCGTGCGGGCCGGCGTCCCCGGCAAGACCGAGAACCTGCACATCCGCAGCATCGTGGGCCGCTATCTGGAGCACGCCCGGATCTACAGCTTCTTTGACGGGCGGGAGACCCGCATCTATATCGCATCCGGCGATTTCCTCACCCGCAACACCGAGTGCCGGGTGGAGGTGGGCGTCCGGATCAAGGACCCGGCCCTGGTCCAGAAGCTGACCGACATCCTCCAGATGCAGCTGGCCGACAACGTCAACGCCCGGGAGATGACCCCCGACGGCAGCTACCAGAAGGTCAAACCCGCCCCCGGCGAGCCGCTGGTCAACAGCCAGATGGGGATGTACGACCTGTTCCGGGACGACTGGACCCGCGGCCATGCTTACGCCGGGGCCCCGGCAGCCGCTGCGCCGGCAGCGCCGGCCGCAGAACCGCAGCCCCGGCCGGTGCAAGCCGCCCCGCAGGAGGCTCCGGCCCCCCAGGCGCAGGCTGAACCTGCGCCCCAGTCTGCACCCGTTCCGCAGCCGGCCCCGGCTCCCGTCCAGGAGCCGGCCCCCCTGGCAAAAGAACCCGCTGCCGCCGTGCAGCGCCCTGCCGAGACGGTCCTGGTGGTGAAAGAGGAGCCCAGGGGCCTGTTTGCCCGGCTGCGCCGGAGCCTGTTCGGCCGCCGGGGCAAATAACGCCCAAGGCATACCGCGCCCCTGCCGGCACATAGAATGTTCCCAGAAGAGGGGGATGTTCCGTGCAGGCGAGAAGGGCAAAGAAACACCGGCAGATCAGAACCAAACGGACAGCCCGCCCAGGGGCTGCCGGGCACAAAGACAAGCGCCTGGCAGCCTTTGTGTGCGGGCTGCTCTTGTGTGCGGGGGTGGGGCTGGCCCTGCGGGCCTGCGCCGGGCCGGCGGCCCCGGAGGGATGCAGCCTGGACCCTCTGGTCCCGCAGGCAGCCTTTGTGTTCCCTCTGGGGACAAGCGGCTGGAGCCTCTCCTCGGGGTACGGCTGGCGGGAGGACCCCCTGGCCGAAAACGGCCGGGAAGCAGGGGAGACAGACTTCCACCGGGGGGTGGACCTGGCCTGCGCCGAAGGTACGCCGGTGCTGGCGGCCATGGACGGGGTGGTGCTGGCGGCGGGCCGGAGCGCCAGCTACGGCAACTACCTCCGTCTGTGCCACCCGGAGGGGGTCGAGACCCTGTATGCCCATTTGCAGTATTTGTTTGCCCGCCCGGGCGAGGTGGTGCAGGCGGGCCAGGTGCTGGGGACTGCCGGCCAGACCGGACGGGCCACCGGGCCCCACCTCCACTTTGAGCTGCTGGACCGGGCGGTGCGCCGCGACCCTTCGGCCCTGCTGGGGCTGCCGGCATGAGGGGGCGGGCCTTTCCCCGGCGGGTCCGGGTGGGCAGGCTGGTCTTTCGAGACCCGTTTTACACCTGCGCGCTGCTGTACATCCTGCTGTACTTCGACAGCAGCCAGTTTCTGCGCATCGGCCTGCTGGCGGCCTGTCTCCATGAGTGCGGGCACATCCTGGCCTTTTGGCTGCTGTTCCGCCGGCTGCCGGTGGTGGAAGTGACTATGACCGGGTTTTGCATGCGGCTGGGCGGCGCGCCGCTGACGCCGGGGCGCCAGTTCTGGCTGGCGGCGGCGGGCCCGGGGGCTAACGCCCTGCTGGCCGTGCTCTGGTATGCCCGGGCGTCGGCCCGGCTGACGGTGTGGGACGGGGCCTTTCTGGCCGCCAACATCCTGACCGGGGCGTTCAACCTGCTGCCCGTCCCGCCCCTGGACGGGGCCCGGATGCTGGGGGCCCTGCGGGAAGTTGTCACGAAAAAATTGCATTCTGAGTCCAAATAGGGTAAAATAAAAGGAACGAAAAACCATATTGGAGGAACCGATGATCGAACAGGAGCTGAAAACCGCGCTGCACGGCGCTTTGGAGGCCCTCCCGGCCGAAAAGCCGGTCTTTGGCATCAGCCCAAAGCTGAAAGAGGCCCTGAGCCATGTGCAGAAGCCGGGCCGCTACACCGGCGGCGAACCCGGCAGCGTATACAAAGACAAGGGGAAGGTGGACGTCCGGTTCGCCTTCTGTTTCCCCGACACCTATGAGGTAGGGATGTCCTTTCTGGGGGAGAAGATCCTCTACGAACTGCTGAACCAGCACGAGAACTGGTGGTGCGAGCGGGCCTTTATGCCCTGGCTGGATATGAAAGCCGAGATGGAGCGCCTGGGCCTGCCTCTTTACACCCTGGAGAGCAAAGACCCCCTGACCGATTTCGACGCGGTGGGCTTTACGCTGCAGTACGAGCTGTCCTATACCAATATCCTGGCCATGCTGGACCTGGCGGGCATCCCGTTCTATGCCGCCGACCGGGACGAGCGCTGGCCCCTGATCGTGGCCGGCGGCCCCTGCACCTGCAACGCCGAGCCCCTGGCGGCCTTTTTCGACGTGATCCAGCTGGGGGAAGGGGAGCGCCAGCTGCCCGCCATCTGCGCCGCCATCGAGCAGGGCAAAAAGGAGGGGATCTCCAAGCAGGAACTGCTGCTGCGCATTGCCAGGATCCCCGGCGTTTACATCCCTGCTTTTTACGATGTGGCCTATGAGGCGGACGGCCGGGTGCGTTCCATCACCCCCAACCAGCCGGGGGTCCCGGCGGTGGTCACCAAGGCCATCATCCAGGATATGAACGACTTTGCGCCCCCCACCAACTTTGTGGTGCCCATGGTGGGCGCCATTCAGGACCGGGCCAGCATCGAGGTGCTGCGGGGCTGCGTCCGGGGCTGCCGGTTCTGCCAGGCGGGCTTCCTCTACCGGCCCATGCGCCAGCGGGACGCCGGGCTGCTGAACAAGGCTGCCCAGGATCTGTGCGCCAACACCGGCTATGAGGAGCTGAGCCTGTCCAGCCTGTCCACCTCCGACCACAGCCAGCTGGAAGAGCTGCTGGACGATCTGAACAGCTGGGCCCCGGCCGAGCACGTCAGCCTTTCGCTGCCCTCCCTGCGGATGGACAACTTCTCCGAAAGCCTGATCGAAAAGACCACCCGGGTCCGCAAAAGCGGCCTGACCTTTGCCGCCGAGGCCGGCACCCAGCGCCTGCGGGACGTCATCAACAAAAACGTCACCTGGGACGAGATCGAAAAGACCTGCCGCATCGCCTTTGAGGCGGGGTATACCTCGGTCAAGCTCTACTTCATGATGGGCCTGCCCACCGAGACCATGGCCGACATCGAGGGCATCGCCGAGACGGCCCAGAAGGTGGTGGACCTCTACTACCACACCCAGACCCACGCCAAGGGCAAGGGGGTGCAGGTGACGGTCAGCTGCGCCTGCTTTGTGCCCAAGCCCCACACGCCCTTCCAGTTCGTCCCCATGGACAGCGCCGAGACCCTGCAGGCCAAGCAGAAGCACCTGCTGGAGAGCGTCCATAGCCGGAAGATCAAGGTCAACTACCACGACAGCAAGACCAGTTTCCTGGAGGGCGTTTTCGCCAAGGGGGACCGCCGGCTGGCCCCTGCTCTGGTGGAGGCTTACCGCCGGGGCTGCGTCTTTGACGGGTGGGAGGAGTGCTTCCGGTACGACGTCTGGATGCAGACCTTTGCGGACCTGGGCATCGACCCTCATTTTTACTGCAACCGGGCCATCGGCCTGGACGAGGTGACCCCGTGGGCCCACATGGACTACGGCATCACCCACGAATACCTGGTGCGGGAGTACAAAAAGGCACTGGCTGCCCAGACCACCCCGCCCTGCAACCGCGCCTGCAGCGGATGCGGCGCAAACCGTCTGTTGGGAGGGCCCTGCTTTGATTACAGTGCGGATCTGGTTTGAAAAACGAAACGAAGCCTCGTATATCTCCCTGCTGGACCTGCAGCGGGTGATGCAGCGGGTGCTCAAGCGCAGCGGCCTGCCGGTCTGGCACACCCTGGGCTTCAACCCCCACATCTATATGACCTTTACCTGCCCGCTGTCCCTGGGGCAGGAGAGCCTGTGCGAAAGCGTGGACGTCAAGACCGAGGCCGAAGCCCCAGACTTTGCCGCCTGGCAGGCGAGTCTGAACGCCATCATGCCGGCGGGCATCCGGGTGTTCCGGGTGGAGCCGGCCCGGGACAAGGCCAGCGCCATCGCCTTTGCCTGCTATACCATCCGCTACCCGGCGGCGGCCGCCGGCTGCCTGGCGGGCTACAACGCCCTGGACGCCGCCCCGGTGGAGAAAAAGGGCAAAAAGGGCTCCAAACAGGTGGACCTGAAAGCATACATCCCCGCCCTGGACGGCCGGGCGGAAGGGGACGGCGTCTGCTTTGACGTCTGCCTGCCCGCCGCCCAGGAGCTGAACCTGAACCCCTCGCTGCTGACCGCCTTCCTCGAAGAGCGGTTTGGGGCGCCCGCGGCGGAGGCCGCCATCCTGCGCACCGCGCTGCTGAAGGCCGACCGGACCCCCTTCTGCTGAAAGAACAAATTTTTTGCCCCCTTTTTGGGCAAAACGCTTGCTTTCGGCCCGGAGTTGTGCTATCATAGTTAGGCGTTAGTGTCCGCTGAGACCACAGCGGGGTTAATGACAAACAATCATTAAACAGGCGGTCCTCTGACGGCAGCGCTGCCGTGCATGAACGTCGAAACAAATGGAGGAAATCAAATGGACGCACTGAAGATCATTTCCGAGGGCAGCATCAAGGCTGAGCGCCCCCAGTTCAACGTCGGCGACACCGTCCGGGTGGACGTCCGCATCAAGGAAGGCGAGCGTGAGCGTATCCAGGCCTTCGAGGGCACCGTCATTGCCAAGAAGCACGGCGGCGTCGCCGAGACCTTTACCGTTCGCCGCATTGCTTACGGCGTGGGCATCGAGCGTGTCTTCCCCATCAACAGCCCCTTTGTTGAGAAGGTGACTGTGGTGCGCAAGGGCAAGGTCCGCCGTGCAAAGCTGTACTACCTGCGCGGCCGCACCGGCAAAGCTGCCAAGGTCAAGAGCGATATCTGATTTTCGCGCGGCAACTGCCGCGTTCAGGGGAAAAGGGGCACTTGTTGTCCCTTTTTTCTTTATCCCAGACGAGGGCAGGGCCGGTCAGAACAAGAATGTGGGGTGCAGGCGAGCATGGCGAAAGAAACGGACGGGGCAATGGCCCGGGGACAGGGTATGATCGAGTGGTATGAGGCGCTGATCTCGGCGCTGGTGCTGATGGTGGCGCTGTTCTCCTTCTTTTTCCGCATCATTCAGGTGGACGGCGCTTCCATGAACCCCACCCTCTGGGACGGGGACAAGCTGATCGTCTGGGGCGCAGGGTATACCCCCCAGCGGGGCGACGTGGTGATCGTGGACGACTACACCACCTATGGCCGGCCGCTGGTCAAGCGGATCATCGCCAAGGGTGGGGACACCATCTCCATCGACTACACCAGCGGCACCGTCGCCGTCAACGGCGAGGTGCTGGAGGAGGACTACATCGCCGAGCCCACCTTCCTGGGCTACGACGTCCAGTTCCCCTACACTGTGCCCGAGGGCGAGCTGTTCCTGATGGGGGACAACCGCAACGCCTCGCTGGACAGCCGGTCCTCTTCGATCGGCTGCATTGCGGAAGAAGACATTCTGGGCAAGGTGCTGTTCTGCTTTTTGCCCCTGGAGGATGCAGGAGTGGTCAAGTGAAAAACCAAGAAAAAAACGAAAACCTTCAGTTTTCCAATCAATACAACATCCAGTGGTTCCCGGGGCACATGGCCCGGACCCTGCGGGTGATGGAGCAGGAGATCCAGCACGTGGACGCCAGCCTGATCCTGCTGGACGCCCGGATCCCCCTCTCCAGCCTGAACCCGGAGATCGAGCGGATCACCGCCCGCAAGCCCCGGCTGTACGCCCTGAACAAGGCTGACCTGGCCGACCCCGCCGTCACCGAGGAATGGATCCGGTATTTCCGGGCGGCCGACGCCGGGTGCGTGGCCATCAACGCCAAAAGCCGGGGCGGCACCGCCGCCGTCCGGGCCGCCATCGAAAAAGAGCTGGCCGGCCTGCTGGCCCGGCGCCAGGCCCGGGGCATGAGCGGGGCCAAGACCCAGCTCATGCTCTGCGGCATCCCCAACGTGGGCAAATCCACCTTTATCAACACCTTTGCGGGGTCGGCGCGGGCCAAAGCCGCCGACCGCCCCGGCGTCACCAAGGGCAAGCAGTGGGTTTCCACCGAAGCGTTCGACCTGCTGGATATGCCCGGCGTTTTGTGGAAAAAGTTCGACTCCAAGACCATCGCCTCCAACCTGGCCTTCATCGGCTCGATCAAGGACGACATCCTGGATGTGGAAGAGCTGGCCATGAACCTGCTGGACGAGGTGCGCCGCAATTATCCCGAGCTGGTGGCCAGCCGCTACAAGCTGGACGCCGAAGCCCTGGCCCTGCCCCCCTACGAGCTGATGGAGGCCATCGGCCGCAAGCGGGGGCTGCTGGTCCGGGGCGGTGAGGTGAACACCGAGCGCTGCGCCATCATGCTGGTGGACGAGTTCCGGGCCTGCAAGTGGGGCCGCATCACCCTGGAGCGGCCGCCCCGCCGGGAGGAACCGGAGCAGCCGGAAGGGGAGGACGAAGCATGAAGCGCCTCACCGACGAGGAGGTCTCCCGCCCCCTGTACAGCTACGACGCCGCGGTCCGGGCCGAAAACGGCTGCTTTGCCGGGGTGGACGAGGCGGGCCGCGGCCCCCTGTGCGGGCCGGTCTGCGTGGCTGCCTGCATCCTGGACCCGGACCGGCCGGTCTGGGGGATCAACGACTCCAAAAAGCTGACCGAAAAAAAGCGGGAGCAGCTCTTTGAAGAGATCCAGGCCAGGGCTCTGGCCTACAGCATCGTCTTTGTGGGGCCCGACGTCATCGACCGGGACAACATCCTGCGCGCCACCATGGACGGGATGCGCCAGGCGGTGGAACAGCTGGCGGTGACCCCCGGCCTGGTGCTGGTGGACGGCAACCGCTGCCCCGATGGCCTGGCCATGCCGGCGAGGCCGGTGGTCAAGGGCGACGCCACCAGCGCCAGCATCGGCGCGGCGTCCATCCTGGCCAAGGTCAGCCGGGACCGCTATATGCTGGAGCTGGACCGCCAGTATCCCCAGTACCAGCTGGCCAAACACAAAGGCTACCCCACCAAGCTCCACTACGAGCTGATTGCCCGGTACGGCATCCAGCCGTTCTACCGCCGCAGCTTTTTGAAAAAGCTGGGCTACGGACCGGAGGGCAAGTGATGGACCGGGCCGAGACCGGCCGCCGGGGCGAGCACGCCGCCGCCCTTTACTACATCCGGCAGGGCTGCACCCTGCTGGAGCACAATTACCGCATCCGGGAAGGGGAGATCGACCTGATCCTCCTGGACCCGGAGGGGACGGTCATCTTCTGCGAGGTCAAGACCCGCACCAACCGGGACGCGGTCTGCCGGCCCGCCGCCTCGGTCACCCTGGCCAAGCGCCGCCGGATCGTCCGGACGGCGGCCTGGTACCTGCAGCAGACCGGCCGGCAGGAGGCCTTTGCGCGGTTCGATGTGGCGGAAGTGACCCCTCTTGACAGGGGGCGCTGGATGGTACATATTATAAAAAGAGCCTTTGACGCAAGCGCAAGATGATCGACACGATGGGAAAGGACCACAACGGAAAAGGAGCGAATGACTATGCAGTTTTTCAGCACGAGAGACCAGAGCCGGCGGGTGTCCGCCTCGCAGGCCATCGCGCAGGGCCTGTCGGAAGAGGGCGGCCTGTTTGTGCCCGAAAGCTTCCCCCAGGTGGACGTGGGGGCCCTCTGTGAGCTGGATTACCCGGCCATGGCGGCCGCCATCCTGCGGGAATACCTGACCGATTACGACCCGGACTTCCTGGCCGGCGCGGCGGCGCAGACCTACGGCGCGGCCTTTGGGGGTAAAGCGGGCTGCCTCGCCCCGGTGGAAGGGGAGACCTGGGCCCTGGAGCTGTGGCACGGGCCCACCTGCGCCTTCAAGGATTACGCCTTGCAGCTGATGCCCAAGCTCCTGGTGGAGGCCAAGCGCAACCTGGGCCGCACCGAAAAGACCCTGATCCTGGTGGCCACCAGCGGCGACACCGGCAAGGCCGCCCTGGACGGCTACCACGACATCCCCGGGGTGGAGATCGCCGTCTTTTATCCCACCGGCGGCACCAGCGAGATCCAGCGGCTGCAAATGGCCACCCAGGAGGGGGCCAACGTGGCAGTGTACGCGGTGCGGGGCAACTTTGACGACGCCCAGACCGGCGTCAAGCGGGTCTTTGCCGACAAGGACATCGCCGCCCGGCTGGCCGAACGGAACATCCGCCTGTCCAGCGCCAACTCCATCAACTGGGGGCGGCTGGTGCCGCAGATCGTCTATTACTTCGCCGCCTATGCCCGGCTGCTGAAAGCGGGCCGGATCGCCCTGGGGGACGAGGTGGACTTCTGCGTCCCCACCGGCAACTTCGGCGACATCCTGGCCGGCTACTACGCCAAGCGGATGGGCCTGCCGGTGGGCCGGCTGGTCTGCGCCTCCAACAAGAACAACGTCCTGACCGACTTCCTGCGCACCGGCGCGTACACCGCCCGGCGGGAGTTCTACAAGACGTCTTCCCCCAGCATGGACATCCTGGTGTCCTCCAACCTGGAGCGGCTGCTCTACCATGTCACCGGCAGCGACGCCGAGGTGGCCGCCCTGATGGGCCGCCTGGCCCGGGAGGGGAGCTACACCGTCCGGCCCGAGACACTGGCCGCCATCCAGGCGTCCTTCTCCTGCGGGTGGGCCAGCGAGGAAGAGGTGGCCGCCGAGATCCGCACCCGCTGGGAGCGGGACGGCTACCTGTGCGACACCCACACCGCCGTGGCGTTCCATGTGGCGGAGCAGCACAAGCGGCAGGGGACGCCCATGGTGGTGCTCTCCACCGCGTCGCCCTTCAAGTTCCCCCGCAGCGTGCTGGCCGCGCTGGGCCATGCCGCCCCGGAAAACGACTTCGAGGCCATGCAGGCCCTGGAGCAGGCCACCGGCCGCACCGCCCCCGCCAGCCTGGCGGGCCTGCGGCAGAAGCCCGAGCGCTTTGACGCCGTCATCGACCCGGCCCAGATCGCCGAGGTGGCCCTGGGCTGCCAGGCGTAAACAGATAGGAGACGCAGATGGCACTGTTTGTGCTGGGCGACACCCATCTTTCGCTGGGGGGCGCCAAACCCATGGACGTGTTCCCCGGCTGGAGCGGCTATGTGGAAAAGCTGGAGGCCAACTGGCGCAGGCTGGTCAAACCGGAGGACACGGTGGTGCTGGCGGGGGACATCAGCTGGTCGATGCGGCTGGCCGACACCCGGAAGGACTTCGCCTTCCTGAACGGCCTGCCCGGCCGCAAGCTCATCATGAAGGGCAACCACGACTACTGGTGGTCCACCGCCAACAAGATGAACGAATTTTTCCGGGCGGAGGGGTTCGACACCCTGCGCCTGCTGCACAACAACTCCTACACCGTGGAGGGGTACGCCCTGTGCGGGACCCGGGGGTGGCTCTTCGACGCGGACGAGCCCCACGACGAAAAGGTGATGAACCGGGAGATCGGCCGGCTGCGGCTGAGCCTGGACGCCGCCGAGCCGGGCCGGGAGAAGCTGGTTTTTCTCCACTACCCGCCGGTGTACACCGGGGCCGACGCCCCCGAGATCGTGGCCGTGCTGAAAGAGTACGGGGTCAGGCGGTGTTTTTACGCCCACCTGCACGGCAAAGCCATCCGCTTTGCGGTGCAGGGGGAGGTGGACGGCATCCGTTACAAGCTGGTCAGCGCCGACGGACTGCACTTCTGCCCGTATAAAATCACCTAAAATCCCAAAATGTGAAAAAACAGCTGGCATTTATGCACGGAACGTGTTATAATAAACGCTGACGCGATTGTCGTACCCAAAGGCGCGTGCGCCCTTTGAGATGTGGATGGGCGCGCGGCGCAGATGCGGGGAGAGGATTCCTCTGCCCCAGCACCAATATTTGAGCGGAGGAAAACAAAATGAATCTCATCAAGTGTGAAAAGCTCGAAAAGAGCATGGCTGAACTGCAGTTCTCGATCGACGCTGAGACCTATAAGAACGAGGTCCTGAAGGTCTTTAAGACCGAGGGCAAGAAGTACACCGTCCAGGGCTTCCGCAAGGGCAAGGCCCCCCGTCACCTGATCGAGCGGATGTACGGCCCCGATGTGTTCACCTACGACGCCATCAACAACCTGTTCCCGGCTGCCTTCGAGGCCGCCGTCAAGGAGGCCGGCATCGAGCCGGTGGGCCGTCCTGAGGTGACCGTGGAGTCCGCCAGCGACGACCAGGGCGCCGTCCTGACCGTCAAGGTGGCCGTCAAGCCCGAAGTCAAGCTGGGCGCTTACAACGGTCTGACCGTGGAGAAAACCGTCCATACTGTTCAGGAGTCCGCTGTGGACGCCGAGCTCAAGCGTGTGCAGGAGCGCAACGCCCGTGAGCTGACCCGCGAGGGCGCCGCTGAAAACGGCGACATCGTGGACATCGACTTTGAGGGCTTCACCGACGGGGTGGCCTTTGAGGGCGGCAAGGCCGAGCACTACCACCTGACCCTGGGCAGCGGCAGCTTCATCCCCGGCTTCGAGGATCAGATCGTGGGCCACAGCGCCGGCGAGGAGTTCGACGTCAACGTTACCTTCCCCGAGCAGTACCAGGCCGATGAGCTGGCCGGCAAGCCCGCGGTCTTCAAGATCAAGCTGCACGAGGTCAAGTACAAGGAGCTGCCCGCTCTGGACGACGAGCTGGCCAAGGACTGCTCCGAGTACGACACCCTGGAGGAGTTCAAGGAGTCCATCCGCAAGTCCAACCAGGAGCAGCTGGACAAGCAGGACGACCTGGCGGTCGAGAACGCCCTGGTGGATCAGGTCATCGGCGGCATGGAGGCGGAGATCCCCCAGGCCATGTACGACGTGCGGATGGATGAGCTGGTCAACGACTTTGCCTTCCGTGTGGAGCAGCAGGGCCTGACCCTCGACAACTATCTGAAGTATATGGGCCAGACCATGGAGCAGTTCCGTGCTTCCTTCATGCCTCAGGCCGAAAAGCAGGTCAAGATCCGCCTGGCCCTGGAGGCCGTGGCCAACGCCGAGAAGATCGAGGCATCCGAGGAGGACGTCAACGCCGAGATCAAGCGGATCGCCGACCAGTACAAGATGGAGGAGGACAAGGTCCGCGAGCTGGTCAACATGGACGAGCTGAAGAAGGACCTGGCTGTGAACAAGGCCATCGACTTCATCAAGAGCCACGCCAATGTCGTGGAGAAGGCCGCTGAGGCCGAGCAGGCTGCCGACGCCCAGTAAGCCTTTGCGGGCAGGGCGGCGCGGCCGGCGGGACGGGACGTAAAAACGGCCCGGACCCCTGCGCACAATGTTGTTGAAATTGACCGATGCGGCGGTTTTGGATGCCGCATCGGTCAATTTTGCAAAATAGAAACCCCGATTTTGTATTTCAGGAGGCGAACTTTATGAGTTTTGTTCCTTATGTTGTAGAACAGACGGCCCACGGAGAGCGCTCGTACGACATCTTCTCCCGTCTGCTGAATGACCGCATCATCGTGCTGAGCGAGGACGTCAACGACACCTCGGCCAGCCTGGTGGTGGCCCAGCTGCTGTACCTGGAGGGGCAGGACCCGGACAAGGACATCAGCCTGTATATCAACAGCCCCGGCGGCTCGATCAGCGCCGGCATGGCCATCCACGACACCATGCAGTATATCAAGTGCGACGTGTCCACCATCTGCATGGGGATGGCCGCCTCGATGGGCGCATTCCTGCTGGCCAGCGGCACCAAGGGCAAGCGCTTTGCCCTGCCCAACTCCGAGATCCTGATCCACCAGCCCCTGATCGCAGGCGGGCAGGGGGGCGGCCTCTCGGGCCAGGCCACCGACATCAAGATCCACGCGGACCACATCATCTACCTGCGGGAAAAGATCAACGGCCTGCTCAGCGAGTACACCGGCCAGCCCATCGAGCGGGTGCGCCAGGACACCGAGCGGGACAACTATATGACCGCCCTCGAGGCCAAGGAGTACGGCCTGGTGGACGAGGTGATCGCCCACCGCTGAACCAGGGGTGCTGAACGCAGAAACGCAGAATAAAGGAAAGTACAGCTATGGCAAATAACAATTCCGGCAGAGATAAAAACGAAAAAGACCTTGTTTGCAGCTTCTGCGGCAAGCATCAGGACGAAGTAGAGCGGATGATCATCGGGCCCGGCGTCAACATCTGCAGCGAGTGCATCGGCCTTTGCTACGACCTGCTGGCCGAAAAGCCCGACCGCTCCAGCGGCAGCCGCCCCGCCCGCGGCGGCGCGCCCAACGCCCGGGCCCGGATGCAGCCGGCCGTCCCCGCGCCGGTGAACATCCTGACCCCCGAGGAGATCAAGAACGGGCTGGACCAGTACGTCATCGGCCAGGACGAAGCCAAGCGGGTGCTGTCCGTGGAGGTGTACAACCACTACAAGCGGATCATGAGCGGCAAGGGCAACGACGTGGAGCTGCAAAAATCCAACGTCCTGCTGCTGGGGCCCTCCGGCGTGGGCAAGACCCTGCTGGCCCAGACCCTGGCCCGGATGCTGGGCGTCCCCTTTGCCATCGCCGACGCCACCACCCTGACCGAGGCCGGCTATGTGGGCGAGGATGTGGAGAACATCCTGCTCAAGCTGATCCAGGCGGCGGACTTCGACGTCCAGCGGGCGCAGATCGGGATCATTTACATTGATGAGATCGACAAGATCACCCGCAAGAGCGAGAACCCCTCCATCACCCGGGACGTGGGCGGCGAGGGCGTGCAGCAGGCCCTGCTCAAGATCATCGAGGGCACGGTCAGCAACGTGCCGCCCCAGGGCGGCCGCAAGCACCCCCAGCAGGAGTTCATCCAGATCGACACCACCAACATCCTGTTCATCTGCGGCGGCGCCTTCGACGGGCTGGACAAGTACATCCAGCGCCGCACCGACAACTCGGCCCTGGGCTTTGGCAGCAACCTGAAGGATACTTCCTCCGCCGCCCAGAAAGCCCTGCTGCGCAAGGTGGAGCCCCACGACCTGGTCAAGTTTGGCCTGATCCCCGAGCTGATCGGCCGCCTGCCGGTCATCACGGTGCTGGACGACCTGGACGAGGCCACCCTGGTCCGGGTCCTGAAAGAGCCCAAGAACAGCCTGGTCAAGCAGTACAAGGCCCTGCTGGGGATGGACAATGTGGACCTGGTCTTTACCGACGAGGCCCTGCTGGCCATCGCCCGCAAGACCATCGAGCGCAAGACCGGCGCCCGCGGCCTGCGCAGCGTGATGGAGGACCTTCTGATCCCCATCATGTACGCGGTGCCCAGCGACCCCACCATCATCCGGGTGACCATCGACAAGGACACCGTGGAGGGCGGCGAGGCCCACATGGAGTACGGCGCGGTCCGCAAACGCTACAAAAATCAGATCGCGGTGAGCTGACAAAGCGAGCCTGCGCCCGGCCGGGCCCGAAAAATCCCGGCCGGGCTTTTTATTTTGCGTTAAAATTCTTGTTTCTCAAAGCAAAGTGTACTATAATAATATAGTCTGGGCCGGAGTGGGGCTACCCGGCCGGCCTGCATGGCTTTTTACCGCTGCATCCTCTGGCAGGGAAGCGGTCGTTTTAAGGGTACAGAGAGTATAGTAAAGGAGTAAGCGCTATGGCAAATTATCTGGAGATGACGAGGGAAGAACTGATGGAAGAGGAGCGCCGGCTCCAAAAGGCATACAAGGCGTTTCAGGACCTGGACCTGCACCTGAACATGGCCCGGGGCAAGCCCGGCCCTCACCAGATGGATCTGGCGATGGATCTGTTCAAGACCACCAATTACACCGCGGAGGACGGCACCGACGCCCGCAACTACGGCAACCTGGAGGGCCTGTACGAGGCCCGGAAACTGTTTGGCGACGTGATGGGCGTCAAGCCGGAGAACGTCTTTGTGGGCGGCAACTCCAGCCTGCAGCTGATGTATTTCCTGGTCAGCATTGGGTACACCTTCGGTTTCCCTGAGTCGCCCTGCCCCTGGTCCCAGGTGGACCACCCCAAGTTCCTCTGCCCGGTGCCCGGCTACGACCGCCACTTCCGCATCACCGAGGAGTTTGGCATCGACATGATCAACGTCCCCATGACCCCGGAAGGCCCCGACATGGACATGGTGGAAAAACTGGCCGCCGAGGACCCCTCCATCAAGGGCATCTGGTGCGTGCCCCAGTATTCCAACCCCGACGGCTACACCTACAGCGACGAGACGGTGCGCCGCTTTGCTTCCATGAAGACCGCCGCCCCCGACTTCAAGATCTTCTGGGATGAGGCGTACATCGTCCATCACCTCACCGACGAGATCATCGAAACGCCGGTCCTGCTGGAAGAGAGCAAGCCCTACGGCAACGAGGACCGGGTGTTCATGTTCACCTCCACCAGCAAGATCACCTTCCCCGGCGCGGGCGTTTCGGCCCTGGCCTGCAGCGACCGGATGATGAAGTACGTCTGCAAGCGCTTTGAGGTCATGATCATCAGCTACGACAAGATGAACCAGCTGCGTCATGTCCACTTCCTGAAGAACAAGGCGGGGGTGCTGGCCCATATGCTCAAGCACCGCCGCCGCCTGGTGCCCTGCTTCGACGCGGTCAAGACCACCTTTGCCCAGAAGCTGACCCCCTGCGGGGACATCGCCCACTGGACCAACCCCAAGGGCGGCTACTTCATCAGCCTGTATGTGATGCCCGGCTGCGCCAAGCGGGTGGCCCAGCTGTGCAAGGAGGCCGGCCTGGTGCTGACCGGCGCCGGCGCGGCCTTCCCCTACGGGAAGGACCCCGAAGATTCCCACCTGCGCATTGCGCCCACCTATCCCAGCCTGAGCGAGGTGGAGCAGGCCTCCGAGCTGATGACGGTCTGCGTCCGTCTGGCTACGGTGGAGCACCTGCTGGCGGAAAAGGCCTGAGCGCTCGGATCAGATCAAAGCTTCCCGTCCGTCCGGGAAACCGGCGGGCGGGAAGTTATAAAATTGGGAGGTTTCCAAACAGTTTATGAAGACAAAAGGCAGAGCATGGCATCTCATCGTCACGGTGCTGCTGATCGCGGTGTTTGCGTTCACCGCGTTTTTCGGCGCGTCGTCGACCTACGGAGATGTGACCACCACCTACATCAAGGGCGCCCGGGACATCCGCTTCGGCGTGGACATCAAGGGCGGCGTGAACGTGACCTTTCTGCCCTCGGACGGCTTCGACGCCACCGACGAGCAGCTGGACGCAGCCCAGTCGGTCATCGAGAACCGCCTGGTGGCCCTGAACATCACCGACTACGAGCTGTATGCGGACTACAACCAGGACAGCCTGATCCTGGAGTTCCCCTGGCAGTCGGACGAGACCCGGTTTGACCCGGAGGCCGCCATCCAGGAGATCGGCACCACCGCGTACCTGACCTTCCGGGAGGGGACCAGCGCCGACGGGCAGCTGATCCTGGACGGCGCCAGCGTGGAAAACGCCACCGCCCAGTACGGCCCGGTGACCAGCGGCGGCGCCTCGGAGTATTACGTGGCCCTGGAGTTTGACAGCGAGGGTGCGGCGGCCTTTGGCGAGGCCACCACCCGGCTGTACCAGGAGGGCGGCTCCATCGGCATCTGGCTGGACGATGAGAACATCAGCGTGGCCGCCGTCAACGCCGCCATCACCGACGGCCGCGCGGTCATCACCGGCTCGGGCTTCACCCGGGACGATGTGGTCACCCTGGCCCGGCAGATCAACTCGGGCGCGCTGCCCTTTGCCCTGACGGTGGACAGCTACTCCACCATCAGCCCCACCCTGGGCGAGAACAGCCTGGAGGCGATGGTCTTTGCTGGCATCGTGGCCTTTGCCCTGATCTTTGTCATCATGACCGTGATGTACCGGCTGCCCGGCCTGCTGGCCTGCGTGGGCCTGCTGGGCCAGGTGGCGGCCACCCTGGCGTTTGTGTCGGGCTACTTCCCGGTGTTCAACAGCTTTACCCTGACGCTGCCCGGCATCGCGGGCATCATCCTGGCCATCGGCATGGGCGTGGACGCCAACGTCATCACCGCCGAGCGGATCAAGGAGGAGCTGCGCAACGGCAAATCGCTGCCCGGCGCCCTCAAGAGCGGCTTTGCCCGGGGCCTGACCCCCGTCATTGACGGCAACGTCACCATCGTGATCGTGGCGGTGGTCCTGATGGGCGCTTTCGGCCCCACCGACGGCATCTTTGCCAGGCTGCTGAACGTCGTGTTCTTTGCCTTTGGCGCATCCACCGCCGGCACTATCTACGCCTTCGGCTACACGCTGCTCACCGGCGTGCTGCTGAACTTTGTCTTTGGCGTGTTCGCCACCCGGGTGATGATCGCCGGCGCGGCCTCCATCAAGGCGCTGCAGAACCCCTGGCTCTACGGCGCCGACAAGGCCCCCCGCGAGCCCCGGTCCATCGACTTCGTGGGCAGGAAGAAGGCGTTCCTGACCTTCTCCTCCTGCCTGATGGCGGCCATCGTCCTGTGCGCGGTGGTGCTGGGGGTCCAGATGGACACCGAGTTCACCGGCGGCGCCATGATCACCCTGAGCTACCAGGGCGAACCTGACCTGGCCGTGGTGGAGCAGACTGCGGAGGAGGCCCTGGGCAGCACCAACCTGACCCTGCAGACCGGCGAGAACGTGGCCACCGGTGAGTCCACCCTCAAGATCTCCCTGCCCGGCAGCGAGACGGTGGACACCCAGCAGGTCACCGCCCTGCTGGACGGCTTGGCCGCGTCCAACCCCGACAACCAGTTTGCCCAGCTGTCCCTGAGCAACGTCAGCCCGGCCATGGGCACCCGCTTCCTCCAGAAGAGCCTGGTGGCGGTGGTCTTTGCCCTGGCCCTTATCCTGGTGTATATCGCCTTCCGCTTCAAGAACATCGGCGGCCTGACCGGCGGCGCCATGGCCATCCTGGCCCTGGTCAACGACGTCATGGTGATCTTCGGCACCTTTGTGCTGCTGCGGGCCCCGCTGGACGGCAACTTCATCGCGGCGCTGCTGACCATCCTGGGCTACTCGGTCAACGACACCGTCGTCATCTACGACCGCATCCGGGAAAACCGCAAGCTGCTGGGCAAAAAGGTCTCCTTCGGCGAGCTGGTCAACCAGTCCCTGAACCAGTCCCTCAAGCGCACCCTGATGACCAGCGTCACCACCGTGACGGCCCTGGCGGTCATGTGCGTGGTCTCGGTGCTGTACGGGCTGGACAGCATCTTCACCTTCGCTTTCCCCCTGATGATGGGCATGATCAGCGGCGTGTACACCTCGCTGTGCGTTTCCACCTCGGCCTGGGTCCTCTGGGACGGCCGCAAGGCAAAGCAGAAGAAATGAACCCCTGAAACAGTCCGGCCGGCCGGACCCCATCCACATGACGGAGGACACGATATGAAATGCCCCTACTGCGGCGGGGAGGAATCCAAAGTGATCGACTCCCGCCCCACCGAAGACGGCGAGCGGATCCGCCGCCGCCGGGAATGCCTGGCCTGCCACAAGCGGTTCACCACCTACGAGGCGGTGGAGACGCTGCCTTTGATGGTGGTCAAAAAGAACAACTCCCGGGAGCCCTTCGACCGCCAGAAAGTCCTGAACGGGATGCTGCGCTCCTGTGCCCAGCGTCCGGTCAGCTACGAGCAGCTGGAGCAGGCGGTGAACAACATCGAGCAGACGCTGCTGTCCGGCTACGACCGGGAGGTCAGCAGCGTGCAGATCGGCGAGCTTGCCATGCAGGAGCTGAAAAAGATCGACGAGGTGGCCTATGTCCGCTTTGCCTCGGTCTACCGCCGCTTCGCGGACGTGGAGAGCTTCTTCAATGAGCTGGAAAAGCTGATGAAGGACCACAAAGACTAGGGTGTATCTGAAAACTCCCCAACGCTGTTCTATTCTACCAAAAAGCCCCATCTGCTGCGTTGCATTCGCTTGCATTCCACAAAAGCAGCCGCGCCGAGCGCGTCCTGCGGACGAAGCAGCGAAGGCACGGCTGGCGCAGCGCTCCGGTTTTCGCAAGCGGGCACCGTCCCGCGCCGCGAAAATCGGCTAAGCGCAAGAGTTTCAGCGCTCATGCGCCTTGCATCTGGCGCTTTTTGGCGAATATCCCAGCATTTTTGACTTCTCAGATACACCCTAAAACCAAACCATGGAAATACAGCCGGCAGGGAGGGGCCCGTCCTCTCTGCCGGCTGTTTTGTTTGTCAGAGCCAGCGCCGGGTCAGCCAGTCTACGCTTTCGGCCAGGAAAGCCGCCCGGCCCAGCTCGCCCAGGGCCTCCTCCTGGGCGTCCTCGGTCAGGTGGCTGGCGGCGGCCCGCAGGCTGGCCTCCAGCTCGAGAAAATCCTCGGTGCGCAGATAGAGGACGCTGCCCTGCCGCATCTCTTTGCAGAGGGCGGCCCCTTTCAGGATGGCCTGATGGGCGGTGGGCAAATCGTCGTCGTGCAGGGCCTCCACCGCCGTGTCCAGCTGGGCGGTCAGCTCCCCGGCAAAGCCGCGCACCCGTCCGGTGCTGTAGCCGGTCAAAAGCAGGATGCCCGCCACGAGGGCAAGGCACAGCCAGATCCGCTTCATGATGCAGCCTCCTTGGCGCCGCCCGCGGGGCGGCTTTCTTTTTTCAGCAGGAAATAATCCCCGGTGTCGTTGCCCAGCAGGATCAGGATCTGGCCGGGAGCCACGGCGTTGGCCCGGGCGGTCTGCTCCAGCCAGGCCCGGTCCTTGCCGCAGGCCCGGAGGTTATCTTCCAGCACCTGGCCGTCCACCACGAGGGGGACGGTGGCCTGGGCCTGCTGGACGGCGACCCCCAGGCCGGCCAGGGTGGCCGGCTCCTTGTCCGGCCTGCGGGCCACCGAAAGGCTGCCGTTGGTCTCGATGACGGCGTAGGAGACGTCACGGGGATCATAGATGTCCTTGCCGCGCAGGGCCTCCAGCAGGTCGGCGGCGGTGAGGCGGAGCATCCGCAGGGCCTGCTGGTCGATCTCGCCGTTTTGGATCACCGTCTTGGGCCGCCCGGCCAGCAGGTTGGAAAAGCGCCGGCTGTAAAAGCTGAGCACCGAGCCCAGCAGCTCGAGGCAGGCGATGAGGAACAGGGGGATCAGGCTGGCGGTGATGGGCACATCCTCCGACTCGATGGAGATGGACGCCAGATTGGAGATCAGCATGGTGGAGACCAGCTCCTCGGGCTGCAGCTCGCCCAGCTGGCGCTTGCCCATCATCCGCATGGCAAACAGGACGCAGAGGTAGATCAGCACGGTGCGCAAGAGTAAGAGTTTCAATGGGGCAGTCCTCCTTTGGGATACATAAGCGGGGCGGTTTGCGGGCATACTGAGGCTGCAAGCGATGCGAAAGGGGCGGATGCGGGATGCAGCTTTCTTCCAACCTCAGCGAGAACCTGGCGGCCTTCAACACCATGTTTGGCCCGTCGGCGGATTATTATGCAAAACAGGTGACGGTGGGGGGATGCCCGGCCGCCATCCTGCTGTTCGACGGCATGACCAGCCTGTCCTCTCTGTGGACGCTGCTGCTGGACTCGGTGGACCGGGCGGCCCAGTTTGGGGCCCAGCCCCCCGCCGGCGGGCGGCAGGTCTTTGAGCGGCTGCTCTACCACTCCGACCTGCCGGCCCAGGGCAGCCCGGTGGGCACCACCGAGGACGCCGTCCGGATGCTGACGGCGGGCTTTGCCCTTTTGCTGCTGGACGGCTGGGAGCAGGGGATCGCCTTCTCGGTCCAGAGCCTGCAGTTCCGCTCCATCGAGGAGCCCTCGGGGGAGGGCAGCCTCCGGGGCAGCCGGGAAGGCTTTGCCGACCTGCTGCGGGTCAACCTGAGCTTGCTGCGGCGGCTGGTCCGCACCGGGGATCTGGTGATGGAAGTGGCCCAGGCCGACACCGCCATGCGGACCGAGTACGCCCTGTGCTACTGCCGCGACAAGGCGGACAAGGAGATGGTGGCCCGGGTGCGCGGCATCCTGAAGGAGGCAAAGCCGGAGCTGCTGCTGGACTCCAGTTATTTCGTCCCCTGGCTGCTGCCGGTGAAGTACCGGCTGTTCACGCCGGCGGGCTATACCGAGCGGCCGGCGGTGGCGGCGGCCAAGCTCTGCGAGGGCAAGCTGGTGATCCTGGTCAACGGCAGCCCCTCGGCCATGGTCCTGCCCGCCCTTTTTGCCGAGAACTTCGAGTGTCTGGACGACTACGCCACCACCGCCTTTTTCTCGTCCTTCCTGCGGGTGCTGAAGTACGCCGCCTTTTATTTGACTGTTTTCCTGCCGGGGGTGTTCGTCTGTCTGGCGGTCTACCTGCCCGAGCTGATCCCGCCCCAGCTGCTGTACAAGATCACGGCGGCGGAGAAGGGGACGCCGCTGCCCCTGTTTGCCGAGATGGTGATGGTCATCCTGATTTTGGAGATCATCCGGGAGGCCGGGCTGCGGATGCCCCAGTCCCTGGGCCATTCGGTCAGCCTGGTGGCGGCCCTCATCATCGGGGACGCGGCGGTGTCCGCCGGGCTGATGAGCACCCCGGTCATCCTCACCGCCTGCCTGACCTCGGTGGCGGTGTTCATCACCCCGTCGCTGTACGAGCCGGCCACCCTGCTGCGTCTGGCCGTGGTGCTGGCGGCGGGGCTGGCCGGACCGGTGGGGCTGGCGGCGGTCTTTCTGGTGTTCTGGTTCAGCCTGTCCGACGTGTCGGCCCTGGGAGTGCCCTACCTGGCGTCCCATCCTTTCCCCTCCAACCCCATGGCCGACGACGGAGTCATCCGCCGGGACTACCGCCGGATGTCCCGGCGGGCTTTCAACATCTGGCAGAGGAGGGGATGAGATGAAACAGCAGGCAAAGGGCAGCTGCGGCTTTTCGATCCCGGCGGTGGGGCTGGGGGTGGTCACGGCCTCGCTGGCCGGGAGCTTTTACGGCCCCGCCGGGGAGGACCCGGTCCGCCGGGTGCTCCTGCTGAGCTTTGCGGAAGCCGCCGGGCTCTCGCTGGCGGCCTGGCTGTTCGGCCTCTGGGCCGGGCAGGCGGGGCTGTTTGGGGGGCGGGGCTTTTTGCCCCGGCTGACCGGCGGGCTGTTCCTGCTCTGGTTCGGGGCGGAGTTTGCCCGCACCGCGGCGGCGGCCCAGACCGTCTGCCGGGAAGAATTCGGCACCAACGCCCTGATCGCGGTGCTGCCGGTGCTGCTGGCGGTCACCTGGCAGATGGACGCCGGCGCGCTGGACCGGTCGGCCCGGGGGTTGTGGTGGCTGCTGGCCATCGGCGCCCTCTTGTGCCTGGCCGGGCTCTGGGACCAGATGCGCTGGCAGAGGCTGCTCCCGGCGGAGGCCCTGCCGGCCGGGGGCTGGCCGCCGGCGCCCCTGTACCCGGAATATTTTGCCCTGCCGCTGCTCTGCAGGGAGAGGGACCTCCCCAAAGGCGCCCTGCTGCCTTTTTACCACTACGCCGCTCAGGGCAGCTATGCCCTGGTCCTGACCCTGGTGATGGGGCAGCCGGGCGCCCCGGGGTACGCCGGGGTGGAGCTGCTGCGGGCCTGGGGGATGGGATACTTTTCCCGGCTGGACGCTTTCCTGCTGCTGGTCTGGCTGGCGGCCGCCCTGTGGCGGCTGTGCCTGCTGGCCTTTGTCCTGCGCCGCCTGGTGCGGCTGAACGGATGGCAGAACGTCCGGGCCGGGCATCAAAACAAGGGAGCGCAAATGTGAGAAACACAGGTCGTAGAACAAGGGGCGGCCGCCTGGGACGGATCTGCGCCACTTATTGCCTGGCCGCCCTGACGGCGGCGCTGGGCTGGCTGTACAGCAGCCTGCCCGACCATATCTCGCTGGAGCCGGGCCAGGCGCTGGCCCTGCCCCGCTTTGCCTATATCCAGCCCATGGGCGGCTCCGGCGCCCGGAACGTGGCCAGCACCCGGACGGCGGGCAGCTACCAGGCCACTCTGTCCATCGGCGGGGTGCTGCCGGTCAAGACGGTGCGGGCGGTCATCACGCCGCGGCCCAGCGTCCGGGTCTGCGGCACCCCCTTTGGGGTCAAGATGTTTTCGGAGGGGGCGCTGGTGGTCGGCTTCACCGACCTGAACGGCCCGGACGGCGCGCCGGCGAACCCCGCCAAGGAGGCGGGCCTCCGCCTGGGCGACCGGGTGATCTGCATCGGGGACACCGCCACCGAGAGCAACGACGCCGTCAAGGCGGCCCTGGAACAGGCGGGCGGGCAGCCGGTGCGGGTGGTCTACGTCCGGGACGGCAGCCAGCAACAGACCCTCCTGACCCCCTGCTGGGATGAGACGGCCCAGGAGTGGCGGGCCGGGATGTGGGTGCGGGACTCCTCGGCGGGGGTCGGCACCCTGACCTTTATCGATGAGGAGAACGGGGTGTTTGCCGGGCTGGGGCACTCCATCAGCGACGGGGATACCGGCCAGAGCATCGCCCTGCGCAGCGGTGAGATCGTCCCCTGCGAGATCATCGGCTGCACCCAGGGCGCCGCGGGCAGCCCCGGCGAGCTGAAGGGCAAGTTCATCGGCAGCCACGCCGTGGGCACCATCGAGATCAACGGGGAGAACGGGGTCTACGGCTCCACCCGCACCAGCTTTGCCGGCCAGGTCATGGAGGTGGCCTTTGCGCAGGAGGTGGTGGAGGGCCCCGCCCAGATCCTGACCACCACCCGGGGCCAGACCGCCCGGCTGTACGATGTGGAGATCGAAAAGGTCACCGACGCCGAGCAGGTCCGCAATATGGTCATCCATGTGACCGACCCGGCCCTGCTGGCCGAGACCGGGGGCATCGTCCAGGGGATGAGCGGCAGCCCCATCCTGCAGGATGGCCGGCTGGCCGGGGCGGTGACCCATGTGCTGGTCAACGACCCCACCCGGGGCTATGCGATCTTTGCCGAGACCATGCTGGCCCAGGCCGGCGCCGTGGAGTGACGGCGGAGCGGAGCCCCGCCCCTGAAAAAGCCCTGCCGGGAGGAACGTCCCTCTGGGCAGGGCCTTTTTGCGCCCGGCGGCGGTTCTAAACGGGGGCCGGCCGCATAGGATAGGGTAAACCGGTCCGCAGCATCCGGGTCGGCCAGGGAGGGAAAGAGAATGGACGAGTATCTGCAAGCGGTGGGTGCGCTGCCGGCGTGCTTCGCGGAGCCTCTGGCCCGGCTGGGGCCGGGAACGGCGGAGCGGGTCCACGAGGTGCGGCTGCGGACGGGCTGTCCGGTCTGGGTCAACCTGGGGGGCGCCCTGTGCCCGGCGGAGAAGCTGCCCGGCTGCCCGCCCGCCCTGCGGGACCTGCGGCCCACCCGGGCTCAGATGGAGGAGGCCCTCTATCGCCTCTGCGGGGGGTCGGTCCCCACCCACCAGGCCGAGCTGGCCGAAGGCTACCTGACCCTGCCGGGCGGGCACAGGGTGGGGGTCGGGGGGCGGTACTTATCCCATCCCCGGGAGGGGGTGGTGCTGCAAAGGGTCAGCTCCCTGAACCTGCGCATTGCCCGTGCCCGGAAGATCGCCCTGCCGCCCGGGCTGGCGGAGATCCTGCAGGGGCATTTCACCGGCTTGCTGGTGGCGGGGGAGCCGGACAGCGGCAAGACCACCCTGCTGCGCAGCATGGCGGCGTTTCTGGCCGGGCTGGGGCGGGCGGTGGCGGTCATCGACGAGCGGGGCGAGTTCTGGCCCGAAGAGATGCGGGCCGCCCGCCCTCCGGTGGACACCGTCGCAGGGCTGCCCAAGGCACAGGCGGTCCAGATGGCGCTGCGGACCCTGGCCCCCCAGGCCGTGCTTTTGGACGAGCTGGGCGGGCTGGAGGAGGTCCGCGGGCTGGAACAGGGATTTTTCAGCGGGGTGGACTACATCGCCAGCCTCCACGCCGCCGCCCCGGACGAAGCATTGCGCCGGCCCCAGGTGGCCTATATGCGGGAGAAGGGGATGCTCCGGGTCCTGGTGATGCTGGCGGGCCGGCAGGCCCCGGGGCAGATCGCCGGGGTGTGCCGGGTATGAGCGGGCTGCGGTGGGCGGCGGCGCTGCTGCTGACGGCGGCGGGCTTTTGCGCCGGCGACGCCCGGCGCCAGCGGCTGGCCGCCCGGCGGCGCGCCCTGGAAGAGACCGCCGGCCTGCTGGCCCGGCTGCGCCAGGAGATCGGCTACCGCCGCGCCGACCTGGGGCCCCTTTACCGGGCGCTGGCGGCGGAGTACGGCCCGGCCAGCGCCCTGGGCCGGGCCATGGGGCTGGCGGACGGCTTCGGGCAGATGGCCCCGCCCGCGCCCCTGGCGGCGGAAGAGGCGGCCTGCTTTGCCGAGTGTTTTGCCGCCCTGGGCCGGGCCGACGCCGGGCAGGAATGCGCCCGGCTGGACTATTACCTGGCCCGGTTCCAGAGTTTTCTGGACCGGGTGCGGGAAGAAGAGGCCCGCTCGGCTTCCATCGACCGGCGGCTGGGCCTGGCGGCGGGGGCGGTGCTGGGGCTGCTGATCCTGTAAAAAGAAAGGGAGATGACGGGGCTTTGGAGATCGACCTTGTGTTCAAAATCGCGGCCATCGGGATCATCGTGGCGGTGCTGAACCAGCTGCTGATCCGCTCGGGCCGGGAGGATCAGGCCATGATGACTACCCTGGCGGGGCTGGTGGTGGTCCTGTCCATGCTGGTGCAGCAGATCAGCGACCTGTTCGTGACCATCAAGGCCCTTTTTGCCCTCTGATGGCGCTGGAACACCTGCTGCCCACCCTGGGCCTTGCGGCGGCGGCCGCCCTGCTGTACGGGCTGCTGCACAAATCGAACCCGGCCTTTGCCCTGCTGCTGTCGTTGGCGGCGGGGCTGGCCATCCTGGTCCGGCTGACGGCCCCCCTGCAGCAAATGGCGGCAGGGCTGGCGGCTCTGGCCGCCCGGGTGGACGGGGCGGCGTTTGCAAGCCTGCTGCGGTGCGCCGGGGTCCTGCTGCTGACCGACTATGCCTGCGCCGTCTGCAAGGAGGCGGAGGCCGAAGCGCTGGCCTGGTGCACCAGCTTTGCGGGCCGGGTGCTGACCCTGGCGGCCCTGTGGCCCCTGCTGGAGGAGGTCTGTGGAATGATATGGGAACTGACCGGTTGAAACGCGCGCTGCTCTGCCTGGGACTTGCATTCTGCCTGGGCCTTGCCCCGCCGGCGGCGCGGGCGGCTTCCGGCCCGGAGGGACGGGCCCCGGCCGCCTCTCTGCCGGGGCAGGAGAGCTGGCAGCCCTACCTGGACCAGGCGCCCGCGGACCTGGAAGATTTCGTGTCCGACCCGCTGGGCGCGGTGCAGGCCCTCCTGCCGGGGGACCTGGCCGGGACCATGCAGGCGTCGGTGGCGGGGTATGCCCGGGTCCTGCTGTACCTGCTGCTGGTGCTGCTGATCTCCTTTTTTGCCGGGGAGGGCAGGGCCGCCCTGCTGGACCTGGCGGCGGCGGGGGGCAGCGTTTTGCTCTGCTGGGCGGCTCTGGCGGCCCTGGCCGAAACGGTCTGCGAAAAGCTGGAGAGCTGGCGGCTGTTCCTGCTGGGGTTCGTGCCCGTCTACGAGGGGGTGCTGATCGCCGGCGGAGAGCCCACGGCCGGAGCGGCGGCAGGGGGGCTGTTCCTCAGCGGATTGTGCCTGCTGGCCCAGCTGCTCTGCAGTTGGACGCCGCCCCTGTTCCATTGTTACCTGGCCCTCAGCGCGGCCTGCTGCATCAGCACCGAGGCGGCCCTGGCCGCCGCCTGCCGCAGCGCGGGCAGCCTGTTCCGCAAGGGGCTGGGGTGGGCAGGCCGGGCATTTGCGGCCCTGCTGGGGCTGCAGCGGGTCTTTACCGCCCAGATGGACCAGGCCAGCCAGCAGCTGGGGCAGCTGCTGACCGGCACCGTGCCCATCGTCGGGCAGAGCCTGAGCGCGGCGGCGGGCGCCGTCCTGAGCGGGATGCGTCTGCTGAAAAGCGGGCTGGGCTTTGCGGCCATTGCGTTCCTGGCGGCGGAGTTCCTGCCCCTGTACATGGTTTTGATGGTGCACACGGTGCTGCTCCTGGGGTGCGAGCTGCTGTGCAGCGCCGCCGGCCTGGGCCGGTGCGCGGCCCTGTTCGGCTGCCTGCGCCAGGGGGTGCAGGGCCTGGCGGCGGCCATCGCGCTGGTCTTTGGGATCGCCGTGCTGGGCACGGTGCTGCTGTTCATGATGGGAGGCGGTTAAACTGCAGCAACTGAAAACGTCGGTGGCGGTCTTTTGCACCGCCTGCATCTGCGCCGAGCTGGTGGGCCAGCTGCTGGGGGACGTCCGGGGCCGGCAGTGCATAAAGGCCGCGGCGGGGCTATATATTCTAGTAGCCCTTTTTCATGCCCTGCCCGGCATCCGGGCCGGCGTGGACGGCTTTGCCCCGCCCGCTGCGCAGGCGGCGTCCTTTGGCACGGCGGAAGAGACGATCCTCCGGCAGGCCCGGCAGGACCTGGCCGCCCGGCTGGAAGCGCAGATCCGGGATCAGACCGGCCTGGAGGCGGAGCTTGCCGTCGCCCTGGCCCGGACGGAAGAGGGGGTCTGCGCCACGGGGGTGGAGGTCCGCCTGCCCGCAGACGCCCGGGCCTCCGGGCGGGAAGCGGTCCGGGACCTGCTCTGCGAGGCCCTTGCCATCGGGCCGGAAACCATCGTTTGGACGGAAGAGGAACAAGGAGGATGAGCCATGCCCTTACAGGAGCGTCTGGCCGCCTGGCTCAGGGCCGGGCCGGACCGGACAAAGCCCCGGGCCGCCTCGCTGGCCGCAGCGCTGGGAGTGGCGGCCATGGTCCTGATCCTGTGCAGCGAGCTTTGGCCCGCGTCCGGCGGCAGCCGGACCGGGGACGGCGCGTCCTCCGGCCAGACCGCCGCCAGCTACCGGGCCGGGCTGGAACAGCAGCTGGCCGGGCTGATCGCCCAGGTGGAGGGCGCAGGCGAGACCACCGTCATGGTCACACTGGAAAGCGGAGAGGAGCGGATCTATGCCACCGACACCCAGACCGGAACGGAGCAGAGCCGGCAGACCCACGTCCTGCTGGAGGACGGCACCGCTCTGGAGGAGACGACCTATCTGCCCACCGTCTGCGGCGTGGCCGTGGTCTGCGACGGGGGAGGGGACGTGGGGGTCGAAGCGCGGATCACAGCCCTGGTCTCGGCGCTGCTGGACGTGCCGGCCAACCGGATCTGCGTAGAACAGCGCAGCCATTGAGATAAACCCGAGGGAGGAGCTTACTTATGAGAAACATCGCCAAAAGCACCCGCCGCGCCACCGCCGTGACCCTGGCCGCCGCCCTGGCGGTCGCCTGCTATCTGAACTGGCAGTACGCCCGCACCGGTATGGATTCCCTCGCTGTGGAGACGGCCGCAGCCCCCTCCGCGGGCAGCAGCGCTTCCAGTTCGGCCGGGATGCCGGAGAGCTCTTCCGGCGGGGTGACCGACGCGCTTTTGACCGAGGCGGAAGCCGCCTCGGCCGCCAACAAGAACTACGGCGAGGCCCAGCTGGTCAGCGTGGCCAACGATACCGGCAGCCAGTTTTTCGACGAGGCCCGCCTCAACCGCGAAAAGGCCCACGACGAGGCCCTGGACACCATCCAAAAGATCCTGAAGGATTCGTCCCTGTCCGACAAGGAAAAGGCGGAGTATACCGCCCAGATGACCGCAAACCTGGAGGACATCAACGCCGAAAACGAGATCGAGACCCTCATCAAGGCCAAGGGGTTTGCCGACTGCCTCTGCTTTTTGCAGCAGGGCAGGGCAGACCTGACGGTGATGACCACAGGGGACGCCCTGACGGCGGCCCAGGTGGCCCAGATCCGGGACATTGTGATGAGCAAAAGCAACGTGACCGCTCAGAATATCACGGTGGTGGAAGTGAAATGACCGGCGCCGTGAGTCCGGACCGTCCGCATCCGCCGGCCGGCCCGGACTTTTGCCGCGCTCGAAAAGGAAAGTGTTGTATAAAATCAAAAAGAATGGTATAATATCAGTAACTAGCCAAAGCGGCCCGGCGGGCAGCGCTGGCGCGAACAGAAAGCAACGGCATCCACCATGCCGGAATGAACGGAGGACCGTAGAATGGATATGCAGAACATGGATCTTATGGGCGGCAGCCTTCAGATCTCGACCGACGTCATCGCCAAGATCGCGCGCTGCGCTGCGATGGAGATCGACGGGGTGGCCGACGTCGCCTGCGGCAGGCAGCAGAGCAAAAAGGCCAAGGAGCTGCTGGAGATGGTCAACCTTCAGCCGCCGGTCACGGTCGAAATGCGGGAGGGCACCGCGGACATCACCCTGAACCTGATCGTCCGCTTTGGCACCTGCGTGCCGGTCATGGCGGAAAAGGTGCAGAAAAACGTGAAAAGCGCCGTCCAGAACATGACGCGGGTCACGGTCAGCCGCGTCAACCTGATCGTGGCGGGCCTTGCCAGCGAGGCGCCCGCCGCCGCGGCTGAATAAATTCAGATCAACCGGAACCCAGCCTCTCTGCGGCGCGCCGGTGCGCCCCGCAGAGAGGACTTTAATGTTGTGAGAGGAATACTATGGAAAATCAGATGCCTCGCCGCCAGGCCCGCGAGAATGCGTTCCTGCTGGCCTTTGCACAGACTTTTGGCGAGCTGCCCCTTGAAGAGGCGCTGGACGCCAACCGCGAAAATGACGAGGAGCATCCGGTGGACGGCTTCGGCGCCTGCCTGCTGCGTGCCTACTATGACCATTCGGCCGAGGTGGACGACCTGATCCGCGCCCACCTGCGGGGCTGGACCATGGAGCGCATCCCCCGCGTCTCGATCACCGTGCTGCGGCTGGCCATCGCCGAGATGCTGTATGGCGCCGAGCACAAGCCCAGCGTCGCCATCAACGAGGCGGTGGAGCTGGCCAAAAAATACGGCGCAGAAGAGGACTACCAGTTTGTCAACGGCCTGCTGGGCAGCGTCGCCCGGGAGTCGGGCCTTGCCGACGCGGACGACGGCGCGCCCCAGGAGGAGCCTGCACAACCGTGAGCTATACACTGGGCATCGATACCAGCAACTATGCGACCTCTCTGGCTGTTTTTGACACAGCCGGGGAGGTTGTTTGCGCAAAAAAGCGCTTTTTGCCGGTGAAAGAGGGGCAGCTGGGCCTGCGCCAGAGCGACGCGCTCTTTCACCACACCGCCGCCCTGCCCGGGATGCTGGCCGGGCTGGGGGAAGAGTTTGACCTGACGAAGATCGGCGCGGTGGGCGTCTCGGAAAAGCCCCGCCCTGTCCAGGGCAGCTATATGCCCTGCTTTCTGGCAGGGGTCAGCGCCGGGCAGGCCTTCGCCCTGGGGCGGGGCGTGCCCCTGGTCCGCACCACCCACCAGCAGGGCCATGCCGCTGCGGCCCTCTTTGCCGCCGGCGGGGAGGGCCTGTTCCGGCAGAAAGTGCTGCTGTTCCACATCTCGGGGGGCACCACCGACCTGCTGCTCTGCGACCAGGTCCGCCGGGTCGAGCTGCTGGGCACCAGCAGCGACCTCTACGCCGGCCAGGCGGTGGACCGTCTGGGGGTCAGGCTGGGGTTCGGCTTCCCGGCGGGGGCCGAAGTCTCCCGCCTGGCGGCCGAATGTGCCGAGGAGATCAAGCCCCGGTCCAGCGTCAGGGAGATGACCTGCAGCCTTTCGGGGCTGGAGAACCAGTGCGCCGCCCTGCTGGATGCGGGGCGCAGCCCGGCCTATGTCTGCAAATACTGCCTGCTCTGCGTGGCGGATACGGTGGTCCGGATGACCAGGGCGGCCCTCGCCCGGTATCCCGGCCTGCCGGTGGTCTGTGCCGGCGGGGTGATGAGCAGCGAGATCATCCGGGACTGGGTCCAGCGGCGGCTGCCGGCGGTGCAGTTTGTGCCGGCCCAGTACGCCAGCGACAACGCCATCGGTGTGTCCATCCTGGCGGCAAGGGAGGCGGGCCTATGGCTGAAGTGATCACCGTCACCGCCCTCAACCGCTACGTCAAGGCCCTGCTGGACGGCAGCGACCTTTTGTACGACCTGGCCCTGCGGGGCGAGGTGGCCAACTTTGTCCGCAACGCCAAAAGCGGCCACTGCTATTTCACCCTGCGGGACAGCCAGTGCAGCGTCAAGGCGGTGATGTTCCGCTCCGACGCCCAGCGGCTGGCTTTCCGCCCCGAGGAGGGGATGCGGGTGGTGGTCCGCTGCCGGGTCACCCTCTACGAGCCCAGCGGGGCGTACCAGGTGTATGTCAACGCCATGTTCCCCGACGGCATCGGGGAGGCCCAGCTGGCGCTGGAACAGCTCAAGGCCCGGCTGCAGGCCGAGGGTCTTTTTGCCCCCGAGCACAAAAAGCCGCTGCCGGCGTTCCCCCAAACGATCGGTCTGGTCACCAGCCGCACCGGCGCGGCCCTGCAGGACATCAAGAACGTCATCGGCCGGCGCTGGCCGGCGGTCAGGCTGCTGCTGTGCCCGGTCAGCGTCCAGGGCTTTGACGCCGCCCAGGAAGTGGCCGACGCCATCGGCGTTTTGGACCGCCGCGGCGTGGATGAGATCATCGTGGCCCGGGGCGGCGGCAGCCGGGAGGACCTGTGGGTTTTTAACGCCGAGTGCATCGCCCGGGCGGCGTTCCGGTGCAGGACGCCCCTCATCAGCGCCATCGGGCACGAGATCGACTACACCATCCTGGACTTCGTGGCCGACTGCCGCGCGCCTACGCCCTCGGCCGCGGCCGAGCTGGCCGTCCCCGACCGGGAGGCCCTGCGCCGCCAGCTGTGGGAGCTCAGGGAAAATATACAGGGAAATATGCAAAAACGCCGGGAAATATGCTATAATAACTGCAAAGCATACCGGGACGCCCTGGCCGGCGGCCTGCCGCGGCGGCAGGTGCAGGCGGGCCGGGCCCAGCTGGAGGCCCTCTGCCAGGCGTTGCGGCAGGGCAGCCGGGCCTGCTGGAAAGAAAAAAGCCGCCAGCTGGCCCATGCGGCGGCCCTGACGGCGACCCTCAACCCTTATCAGGTGCTGGCCCGCGGCTACGCCATGGTGGCCGGGGCGGACGGCAAAGTCCTCCAGGCCGGCCAGCTGGAGGCGGGGCAGACCATCCGACTGATCGCCGCACACCGCCAGGCCCGGTGCCTGGTCACAGCAGTGGAGGAGACCGATGCGAGCACCCAAAACGTTTGAAGAGGGGATGACCCGTCTGGAGGACATCCTGACTAAAATGCAGAGCGAAGAGACCACCCTGGCCGAATCGGTCAAACTGTATGCCGAGGCGGCCGGCCTTGTGGATTATTGCAGCAGGACGCTGGACAAGGTCTCGCTGCAGATCGAAGAGATCGACGGCAGGCTGGGCGCCCAGGCGGCCCAGGGGCCGGAAGGAAAAGACGCGGAGGAACAGGCATGAATTACCACGAGCAATACGACGCATATCTGGCCCGGGCCAAACGGGCGCTGGAGGACGCCTGCCGGCGCTATCTGCCGGCAGAATCACAGGTCTGTCAGGCGGCCCGCTACAGCCTGATGGGCGGCGGCAAACGGGTGCGGGCGGTGCTGGTGCTCAGCGTATGCGATATGCTGGGGGGCGATGCCGCCGCGGCCGAATCCTTTGCGGCTGCCGTCGAGATGCTGCACTGCTACTCCCTGATCCACGACGATCTGCCCTGCATGGACGACGACGACCTGCGCCGGGGCCGGCCCTCCTGCCATAAGGCCTTTGGGGAGGCCGCGGCCCTGCTGGCCGGGGACGTGCTGCTGACCGAGGCTTTCGAGGCGGTGACCAACGCCCCCGCCCCGCCGGAGGTCTGCCTGCAGGCGGCCCGGGCCCTCAGCCAGGGGGCGGGCAGCCGGGGCATGGTCTACGGCCAGGAGCTGGACCTCAAATACGAGGTGCTGGACCCCACCGAGAGCCAGCTGATGCTGATCCATCACAACAAGACCGGCGCCCTGATCAATGCGGCCGTCCAGATGGGCGGCGCGGCGGCGGGCGCCACCGAGGCCCAGCGGGAGGCGCTGGAGCAGTATGCCTACGGGCTGGGGCTGGTGTTCCAGATCGTGGACGACGTGCTGGACGCCACCGCCACCACCGAGCAGCTGGGCAAGCCCGCCGGCAGCGACAAGGAAAACGGCAAGACCACCTTTGTCACCCTCTACGGCCCCGACGGCGCCATGACCCTGGCACAGCAGGTCAACCAGGACACCTGCGAGGCCGTACATACGGCCTTTGGCGAAAAAGCGGCTTTCCTGGAGCAGCTGGCCGCCGCCATGCTGGAGCGCCGCAGCTGACTGAACCCACGGCAAAGGGAAATGAAACGGAAAAGAAGGGAAACAGACGATGGAAGTGATTCACAACATTTTGACCTGGAATGAGATCCTGACCGTCTCCATCCTGGGGTGGCTCACGGCGCAGCTGATCAAGACCACCATCAGCTCGCTCCTGGCAGGCAAGCTGCAGCTGGAGCGGATGGTGGGCGACGGCGGGATGCCCAGCGCCCACAGCGCCACGGTCTGCGCCATGGTGGTGGCGACCGGCCGGATCGAGGGGGTCCACTCCACCCTGTTTGCCATCGCCTGCGTGGTGGCCATCATCACCATGCACGACGCCATGGGCGTCCGCCACGAGACGGGCGAGCAGGCCAAGGTCCTGAACAACATCATTGAAATGTGGCTGGAAGAGAGCGAGAGCCGCTCGCCCTTCCTGCAGAACATGCACCTGAAAGAAATGGTGGGCCACACCCCGCTGCAGGTCTACGCGGGGCTGATCGTCGGGGCGGCGGTGGGCTTTTTGTACCCGCTGTCCGGGATGATCGCGTGAGCGGCCGGAACAGAGAGAGGCGGTGATAGGAGTGGATACACCTCTGCTGGATGCCATCCGGGGGCCGGAAGATCTCAAGCGCCTGACCGAAAAGCAGGTGGTCCAGCTGTGCGGCGAGATCCGCAGTTTCCTGGTGGACAGCGTCCTGCACACAGGGGGGCACCTGGCCTCCAACCTGGGCACCGTGGAACTGACGGTGGCCCTGCACCGGGTGCTGAACTCGCCCCAGGACAAGATCGTTTTTGACGTGGGGCATCAGTGCTACACCCACAAGCTGCTCACCGGCCGCAAGGCGGGGTTTGCCCGCCTGCGCCAGCGGGACGGCATCTCCGGGTTCCCCAACCCGCGGGAGAGCAGCCACGACGCCTTCGTGGCGGGCCACGGCAACACGGCCCTGTCCCTGGCCATCGGCATGGCCTGGGCCAAAAAATTGAAAAACGAGCCCGGCTGGGTGGTGGCCATCATCGGGGATGGGGCCTTCACCGGCGGGATGATCTACGAGGGGATGAACAACATCTCCTCCCTCAACAACCTCATGGTCATCCTGAACGACAACGGGATGTCCATCTCCAAAAATGTGGGGGCCATGGCCCGGTACCTGACCCATCTGCGGGCCAGCCCCGAATATTTCCGGGCCAACCAGCATTTGAGCGGGGTCCTCAGCCGGGTGCCGCTGATCGGCGAGCCGGTGCACCGGTTCCTCAGCCGGGCCAAGACCATCGTCCGCCGGACCATGTACGACTCCACCATGTTCGAGAACATGGGCTTCCAGTACCTGGGGCCCCTGGACGGGCACAAGGTCCTGGAGCTGGAGCAGACGCTGCGCAACATCACGGTCCGGTCGGGGCCTATCTTACTCCATGTGGTGACCACCAAGGGCAAGGGATACCCTCCCGCCGAGCAGAACCCCGGGGAGTTCCACGGGGTTTCCGCCGGCAGCCAGGGCTATGTCCCGGACCCGGAGGTGGCGGCGCCGGCCTCCTTCTCCACCGTGTTCGGCAAGGCGCTGTGCGAGGCCGCCTCCGCCGACAAAAAGATCTGCGCCATCACCGCCGCCATGAAGTACGGTACCGGCCTGCAGTTTTTCGGCCACGCCTACCGGGACCGTTTTTTTGACGTGGGGATGGCCGAGCAGCACGCCGTCACCTTTGCGGCGGGGCTGGCCAGCCAGGGGATGACCCCGGTGGCAGCCATCTACTCCACCTTTTTGCAGCGGGCCTACGACCAGATCCTTCACGACGTCTGCCTGCTGCGGGTCAAGGTGATCTTTGCCATCGACCGGGCGGGCCTGGTGCCTGCCGACGGCGAGACCCACCAGGGCATCTACGACCCGGCCTTCCTCAGCGAGGCAGGCATCCCCATTTATTCGCCCTCCAATTATGCCGAGCTGTGCTACTGGCTGGTCCAGCTAGTGGGGCCCCGCTATACCGGGCCCCAGGCGCTGCGCTATCCCCGCGGAGGGGAGAGCGCGGCCCTGGCCCGGTACGGATGCACCGGCCGCGCCTTCGATTTCCTGACCGGGCAGCCGGAGGCGGACACCGTCCTGGTCAGCTACGGCAGCGAGGTGGAGGACGTGCTGGCCGCCGGGGCGGCTCTGGAGGCCCAGGGCATCCCGTGCAGGGTCTGCAAGCTTGTAAAGATATTTCCCTTTACAGACGAATTTCTACATGCGATCGAACGATTTGAAACCGTCCTCTTTGCGGAGGAATGCGTCTGTGCAGGGGGCATCGGCCAGCAGCTGGTGGCCCGCCTGACGGAGGACGGCTGGCGGGGGACCTTCATCCACCGGGCGGTGGACAACACCAAACTGACCCACGCCACGGTCCCCGAACTGAAAGAGCTCCAGGGCCTGGATGCCGCAAGCCTTGTGCAGGCCGTGCGGCAGGCCCTGGACGCCGGACAAGAAAAGGAGCGGACAAGGTGAAGATACGATTGGACCAATACCTGGTGCAGCACGGCCTGATCCAGAGCCGGGAGCGCGCCAAGGCGATGATCATGGCCGGCGTGGTCTACGTCAACGGGCAGAAGGCCGACAAAGCCGGCGATATGGTCAAGGAAGATGCGGTGGTGGAAGTGCGGGGCCACGACATCGGCTATGTCAGCCGGGGCGGCCTCAAACTGGAAAAAGCCATGCAGGTGTTCCCCCTCAGCCCCCGGGGCAAAGTGTGCATGGACATCGGGGCTTCCACCGGCGGCTTCACCGACTGCATGCTGCAAAACGGGGCGGCCAAGGTCTATGCGGTGGACGTGGGCTACGGCCAGCTGGCCTGGAGCCTGCGCACCGACCCCCGGGTGGTGAACATGGAGCGAACCAACATCCGCAACGTCACCCCCGACCAGCTGGACGACCCCATCGCCTTTTTCAGTGTGGATGTCTCTTTCATCTCGCTGCACCATATCTTCCCGGTGGCCCGGGCGGTGACGACCCCCGACGCGGTGGGCGTCTGTCTGGTCAAGCCTCAGTTCGAGGCCGGCCGGGAGAAGGTGGGCAAAAACGGCGTAGTCCGGGACCCGGCCACTCACCGGGAGGTGCTGCTCCGGGCCATGGGCTACGCGGTGGACAACGGCTTCGGGGTCCGCGGGCTGGACTTCAGCCCGGTCAAGGGCCCGGAGGGCAACATAGAATACCTGATGTTTGTGGAAAAGAGCGAAACCCCCGCCGCCCCCGGCGAGGATGCGGCGGCGGCCGTGGTGGCCGCCAGCCATCAGGCGCTGGACCGCTGAACCAGATCCGACACACAGGAGGTGCAGAAGGATGACGGTCTACATTTCCCCCAACCCCGGCAAGAGCTCGGCCAGAGAGCTGGCCCTGCGGGCGGCGCAGATCCTGCGGACCCACGGGGCGTCCGTTTTGATGGAACAAAAGTGGAAGCAGGACTGCAACATTGCAGGGGTGGAGTATCTGCCCTTTGAGGCCTGCATGGAACAGACCGACGTCATCCTGACCATCGGGGGCGACGGCACCATCCTCCATGTGGCCAACCTGACCCTGAGCTACCACAAGCCCATCCTGGGCATCAACCTGGGGCGCTGCGGCTTTTTGGCCACCTGCGAGGTGGACGAGCTGGAGACCAAGCTCAGCGCCGTGGCCCGGGGCCGGTACAGCCTGGACAGCCGGATGCTGCTCTACGTCCGAGTGCTGGGGGACGACGGCTGGGAGGGCCACGCCCTCAACGATGTGGTGGTGACCAAGGGCCGCCTGCAGCAGGCCATCGACTTCAGCGTCTACTGTGACGACATCCTGGTGGAGCACTTCCGGGGGGACGGGGTCATCGTGGCCACCCCCACCGGCTCCACCGCCTATTCTCTGGCGGCAGGGGGGCCGATCCTGGACTCTCAGACCAAGGGCATCGTGGTCACTCCCATCTGCCCCCACAGCCTGGCTACCCCGCCCATGGTCTTTGCCCAGGAGCGCAAGATCAACATCTGTGTGGGGCAGGTGGCGGACGACGAGGTGTTCATCAGCTGCGACGGCGACGACGGCTATACGCTGCGGGCCGGCGCGACGGCGGTGGTCCGCCTGTCGGACCAGAACGTCCAGCTGATCACCTTCAGCCGGGCCGACCAGTTCCAGGCCATCGACCAGAAACTCCGCAGCCGGACCTGACGCGCCGGACAGGAACCATCAAACAGCGTAATTGTGATAAAAGGAGGCGGAATTCCCATGAGCCGCAAACCGCAGGAAGACACCAGGACCCGGGCCGAACGGCTGCAGGCTATCCTCCGGCTGATCCGCGAGCATTCCATCAGCCGGCAGGAAGAGCTGCAGGAATACCTGAACGCCGAGGGCTATGAGGTGACCCAGGCCACCATTTCCCGGGATATACGGGAGCTGTGCCTGGTCAAGGCTGCCACCGACGAGGGCTACCGCTATGTGTCCAGCCACAGCGACCGGTACGACCCCAAAGTCCAGGAACGGTTCGAGACGATCTTTCGGGAGTCGGTGCTGGGGGTGGATTATGCAGGGCACATCGTCATGATCAAGTGCTACCCCGGCATGGCCAACGCCGCCTGCCAGGTGTTCGATTCGATGCAGTGGAAAAACGTGGTGGGGTCCCTGTCGGGCGACGACACCTTTCTGGTGGTGGTCCGCTCGGAGCGGGACGCCAAGAACATCAGCGCCGAGCTGGAGCGCTACATTGCGCGCAAATAAGAAAAACGAGGCCTAGACCATGCTGAGCAGCCTGCAAATCGAAAATGTGGCCGTCATCCAGAAGGCTGACGTCCATTTTGAAAAGGGACTGAACGTCCTGACCGGCGAGACCGGCGCCGGCAAGTCGATCCTGATCGACTCCATCAACGCCATACTGGGCAGCCGGACCTCCCGGGAGCTGGTCCGCGCCGGCGCCGCCAAGGCGGTGATCCGGGCCGCCTTCGAGCAGGTGCCCGACGCCGTCCAGGACAACCTGGAAAAGGCGGGGTACGAGCGCAGCGCCGAGCTGCTGCTGACCCGGGAGATCACCGCCGAAGGCAAGAGCACCTGCCGCATCAACGGGATGCCGGCCACCGCCGCCGTCCTGCGGGAGCTGTGCGGCGGCCTCATCAACATCAACGGGCAGCACGATTCGGTGGGCCTGCTCAACCCCGCCCACCATGAGGGCATCCTGGACGATTACGCCCAGAACCGGGAGGCCTACCAGAACTATTATAAGATCTACAAGGAGCTGATCCGGGTCAAGCGGGAGCTGGACAGCCTGGTGACCGACGAGGAAGAAAAGCGCCGCAAGACCGACCTGCTCCAGTACCAGGTGGGCGAGATCGACGACGCGGCCCTGACTGCCGGGGAGGAGGAGACCCTTGAGAGCCGGCGCAAGGTGCTGGCCAACGCCTCCACCATCCGGGAACAGATCGCCCGGGCCTACGCCGCCCTCTCGGGCGGGGACGAGGCCGCCGGCGGGGTCGACCTGGTGGGGGAGGCCTCCAACGCCATCGACATGGCGGCCCAGCTGGACAGCGGCCTGGCCGACAGCGCCGGCCAGCTGCTGGACCTGTATTATACCCTCAAGGACCTCTCGGGGGAGCTGGCCTCCCGCCTGGAGGACTACGAGAGCAACGACGGCGAGCTGGACGAGATCGAGCAGCGGCTGGACCTGATCTACAAGCTCAAACGGAAATACGGCGACACGGTGGAGGATGTGCTGGCTTTTGGAGAAAAGGCCCGGGAGGAGCTGGAGCGGATCCAGTTCTCCCAGGAGCACCACGACCGGCTGCAGGCCGAAAAGCGCCGGCTGTACGGCTTGGCGCGGGAGGCCGCCGAGGTCCTGACCCAGACCCGCCTGAAGGCGTTTGAGGAGCTGAACCGCCGCATCTCGGACACCCTGGACTTTTTGAACATGCCGGGGGTCCGGCTCAGCCTGCGGCACAGCCGCGGGCCGCTGGCCAGCCACGGGCAGGACAGCCTGGAATTTTACATCGCCACCAACCCCGGCGAGCCCCCTAAACCCCTAGCCAAGATCGCTTCGGGGGGCGAGCTGAGCCGCATCACGCTGGCCATCAAAAACGCCCTGGCCGACCGGGACGCGGTGCCCACCGTCATTTACGACGAGATCGACAGCGGCGTATCGGGCAAGGCGGCGGGCAAGATCGGCCAGGTGCTGCGCCAAAGCGCCCGCAGCGGCCACCAGATCCTCTGCATCACCCACACCGCCCAGATCGCCGCCCTGGCGGACTGCCACCTGCTGATCCAGAAGCGGGTGGAAGGGGACAGGGCCTTTACCCAGGTAACGCCCCTCGACGCCGAGGGCCGTGCAGAAGCCCTGGCCCGCCTGATCTCGGGCGACCAGGTCACCGACCTTGCCCGGGCCAACGCCCGCGAAATGCTGGAGCTGGCCGGGCGCGAATGAACAGGAGGGTACGACAATGGACGAACTGAAAAGCATCATGGAAAAGTTTGCCGCATCCGGCTGGGAGCGGATCGCCGCACCGGCCCGGGCCTGGCTGGAAGGCCGCGCCGACCACGACGCCCTGGTGGCCGCTATCCGGCAGGCAGACCAGGAGTGCGGCAGCTGCGGCTGCGAGCTGGACCCGCTGTACAAAAGGGCGCTGGCCCTGCTGGGGGCCTGATGGCCGGAAAGGGGCGTGCATCGGAATGAAGATCGAGATCGGCAGCCGTTTTCCTGCCTGGTTCCAGCCGGCCTACCCCGAGGAGTTCGAGCTTTTCTCCCACTTTGAGGTGACGGGGGGTATCCCGACCCCGCTTTTCGCCGTCACCACCTGGAAGGAGAACGGGAAACCCAATGTCTGTTTCCATGCCTGGAGCTGCTTCCACGGGGACAAGACCGCCTTTTTTGCGGTGATGGGCAACCTGTACCAGCACACCCACACCTACGCCAACATCCGGCGGGAGGGGTGCTTTGCCGTCAACTTCCTGCCTCTGGGCCGCTACGACCAGCTGGTGGAGACCATCCGCTGCAACGGGGCGGAGACCGACGAGTTTGCCGCCGGAGGCTTCACCCTGGCCCGGGCCAAAAGCATCCATGCGCCGGTCATCGAAGAAGCCTTCCTCACTCTGGAATGCACCCTGGAGCAGGTGCAGGACCTGAGCGGGGCGGGCATCACCGCCATGGTGGTGGGCCGGGTGCAGCACGCCTCGGTGGCAGAGGACTATGCCCGCGGCTACGGCAGGCGCTACGGGAAGGACGGCTTTATGCTGCTGGTGCCCGCGCCCCAGGACCTGGTCACCGGGCAGCCGGGACAGTCGGGCATCGCCACCCTCCGGGTGGAGCGGCTGGACTAAAATTGCCCCTTGACATTCCCGGGCTGTTCCTGTACAATAGACAATCGTAAAGGCGATGATGGGAACCGAGTACCCTGACCCGCTCTGCCCAGAGAGGCCCCGGCTGGTGAAAGGGGCGTGCAGAGCCGCAGGCGAAATACCTCCCGGAGCTGCAGGCTGAACCGGCGCACCCCGCCCCACTAGGCCCCGCCGCGTGCGAGCGTTACAAACGCAGAGTGTTGGTCCATCCACTGAGGGGCCTGCACTTGTGAGGCTGTCATCCGCGAGGGGGCAGCAAACAGAGGTGGTACCGCGATTTTCTCGCCCTCTGCCAATTTACGTTGGCGGAGGGTGTTTTTTTATCCTCCGCTGGGTACAAAAACAGGAGGTATGTTCTTATGAAACTGTACGACGAACTGAAGGCCCGCGGGCTGGTGGCCCAGATCACCGACGAGGAGATCATCGACGTGATCAACGAGGGCAAGGCGACCTTTTACATCGGCTTTGACTGCACCGCCGACAGCCTGACCGCCGGCCACTTCATGGCCCTGACCCTGATGAAGCGGCTGCAGATGGCCGGAAACAAACCCATCGCCCTGATCGGCGGCGGCACCACCATGATCGGCGACCCCTCCGGCCGCACCGATATGCGCAAGATGCTGACCAAAGAGGACATCGACCACAACGCCGCCTGCTTCAAGCGGCAGATGGAGCGCTTCATTGATTTCAGTGAGGGCAAGGCCCTGATGCTGAACAACGCCGACTGGTTGCTCAAACTGAACTACATCGAGCTGCTGCGCGAGGTGGGCGCCTGCTTCTCGGTCAACAATATGCTGCGCGCCGAGTGCTACAAGCAGCGGATGGAAAAGGGCCTGTCCTTCCTCGAGTTCAACTACATGATCATGCAGAGCTACGACTTCTACTACATGTTCCAGCACTACGGCTGCAACATGCAGTTCGGCGGCGACGACCAGTGGAGCAATATGCTGGGCGGCACCGAGCTGATCCGCCGCAAGCTGGGCAAGGATGCTTACGCCATGACCATCACCCTGCTGACCGACTCCCAGGGCAAGAAGATGGGCAAGACCGCCGGCAACGCGGTCTGGCTGGACCCCAACAAGACCAGCCCCTTCGAGTTCTACCAGTACTGGCGCAACGTGGATGACGCCGACGTCATGAAGTGCATTCGGATGCTGACCTTCCTGCCGCTGGAGCAGATCGACGAGATGGCCACCTGGAAGGACCAGAAGCTGAACGAGGCCAAGGAGATCCTGGCCTACGAGCTGACCAGCATGGTCCACGGCAAGGAAGAGGCCGGCAAGGCCCAGGATGCGGCCCGCGCCCTCTTCAGCGGCGCGGCGGACACCGAGCACATGCCCACCACCACCCTGACCCAGGCCGACCTGACCGACGGCAGCATCGGTATCCTGACCCTGATGGTCAAGGCCGGGCTGGCGGCCTCCAACGGCGAGGCCCGCCGCCTGGTCACCCAGGGAGGCGTCCTGGTCAACGGCGAAAAGGTGGCCGCCCCCACCGCCAGCTACACCTCGGACCAGCTGGCCGAGGGCCTGGTCATCAAGAAGGGCAAGAAGGTCTACCACAAGGTGACCCTGTAACAGCAAAACGACACGGCGCTCCCGCACCGGCCACAGCCGGCAGGGGAGCGCCGCTTTTTTGTGGCGCAGGCAGCGCAAAGGCGGGGCTCCGAAAAGCCCCGCCTTCGCAAGTGCAAGATCCCTACACCACAAGGAAACCTTATTTGACCAGGATCACGTCCTGACCCTGGGTGACCTTGCCGGTGGCGATGGGTTCGACACTGGTAAAGTCATCGGTATTGGTGACGACCACAGGGGTGGTCAGCTTATAGCCGGCGGCAGAAATGGCGGCCATATCGAACTTGAGCAGCAGCTGGCCTTTCTTGACCTTGTCGCCCACCTTGACCTTGGGCTCGTAGCCCTTGCCCTTCAGCTCGACGGTATCCATGCCCACATGGATCAGGACTTCCAGGCCATTGTTGCCCATGATGCCCACGGCGTGGCTGGTCTCGGCCACCTGTTCGATGGTGCCGTCAAAAGGAGCGACCACTTCGCCCTTGGAAGGCTCGATGGCGCAGCCCTTGCCCAGCGCCTCGCTGGAGAAAACAGGATCGTCGATCTCGCTCAGGATGCGGATCTCGCCTTCCAGCGGAGCGCAGACGATCTTATCGCCGGTGGGGGCGGCGGCAGGCGCCGGCTCTTCTTTTTTGTGGAACAGGTTGGAAAAGAATCCCATAGTATTTTTGTCTCTCCTTATCGTGCCAAATTTGCCGTTCTCCCCACAGGGCCAGGCCTGCGGGGCTGTCAGCGAACAGCTTATTCCTATGCCATTCTACCACATTTTCCACTGATTTACAGCAGAAAAACGCACAACATTTATATTTCGTGAATCAGTATAAAATGACACGCCGTTTCTTGTGCAAATTGACTTCGGACGTCACAGCTCGTAGGCCCTGCGTAGGGCGTCGTAGGCGGCGTCCTCGTTCTCGCTGCGGACCAGGAGGGAAATATCCAGGTCGCTGGTAGTGATGAGGTGCACCTCGATGCCGGCTGCGGCCAGGGCGCTGAGGGCGCGGGCGGCCACGCCGCAGCTGGCCACCATCTCCTCGCCGAACAGGTTCAGCTTGGAGTAGCCCACGCTGATGAGGGGGGCGGCCTTGGCGTCAGGGTCCAGCTTGGCAGCCGAGATGGCCTTCATGACCAGGGGCAGGTCGCCGCTGGAGGCGGTGAAGCTGAAATCCAGCTGGGTGCCGTGGGGGGCGCTCTGGCTGATCATGTCCACCACGATGCCGGTGTCCGCAAAGATCTGCAAATACCGGGCCAGACTTCCGGCGCTGAACGCCGCGTCCTGCACACTGATCATCATGACGCCGGGTTCGACGCTGATTTTCGATACTCCGTACATAATCATGCTCCCTTCTGCCTTACCGCGAGGCAAGGCTGTGTCCAAGTGCTTTTTCGTTCCAGTGTCTGAGACCGGCTCAGGCAAGCTCCAGAAACGCCGCGTCGATATACTTTTCCGCCACGGCGCGGATGTAGTCATAGCTGAAATCGCTGTAGTTGGCCCGCACCCCGTGGGCGGCGGCCAGCTCGGGGGTGTAGTCCCGGTAGAGATAGGCCCGCACGTCCGATTTGCCCGCCCCGTAATGGGTGACGGTGGGGTGGAGGCGTGGGTCCAGCACTTCCAGCTGGACGGCGCCGTCCGGGCTGGTGGTCTTTTGCAGCTGCAGGGTCAGGACCGCGCCGATCAGCTGGTCCTTTTTGCTCTGGGTGCTGAGGAAGTTGCCCAGCGAATAGGCGACGAACACCTGCCGCCCGTCCGCCGCCGTGAGCCACCCGGCGTTTTGCAGCACATGGGGGTGGGTGCCGACGATCACGTCCGCGCCCCAGTCGGCCAGCTGCTGGGCCAGGGCCCGCTGGGCGTCGGTGATGGTGTGGCTGTCCTCCACCCCCCAATGGGTGCCCACCACCACAAAGTCGGCCAGCTGCGCCGCCTGCCGGACCTGCTGTTCCATCACATCGGTCTGGCTGGTGTAAACGATGTTGGCCTCCATGGCGTCGCTGCGGGGGATGCCGTTGGTGTGCTCGGTATAGGACAGGTAGGCGATGGTGATGCCGTTGACGGTGTGGAGGGGGATGGAGCCGTAATCGCTCTCGCCCCGCCACAGGCCGGTGGTGACCACATCGCCGGGCATGGACGCCCAGAAGCGCAGGGTGGCGGCGATCCCTTTGGCCCCCTTGTCATACGTATGGTTGTTGGAAAGGCTGAACACCCGGAACCCCGCCCGGTAAAGCGCCCGGGCGCAGTCCCCGGGGGTGGAAAAACAGGGGTAGGTGGAGGGCGCCAGCTCGTCGGTGCAGAGGGTCTCCTGGTTGATCCAGTTCACGTCGAAATCCCGGTAGAAGGGGACCATCTCCGCATAGCAGAAGTCAAAGCTGTAGGGGGCGTCCCCCACGGCCCGGGCCGCGGCCTGCTGATAGATCTTGGAGTGGATCAGGTTGTCGCCGGTGGCGGAGAACCGCACGGTGTCCACCTGGGGCTCCGGCTCGGGCTGTGGTTCCGGCTCAGCGGGGAGGCTGGAAACGGGCGGGGGCTCGGCCGCCCCGGCCGGAGCGGAGGCCGGCTCCCCAGGCCGGAAGCCGCCCAGGCCGATGCAGAGGGCCAGCGCCGCCGCCAGGGCTGCGCCGGCGCACCAGAGGGGCAGGCCCTTGGGACCGGGGCCCGCCGCATGCCGGCCGGGAGGTCCGGAAACAGGAAACGTCATCGTCAGTTCCTCCTTTCACAGGAGGCGGGCGGGTCAGCGCTCGGCGATCAGATCGCTCATGTTGTACAGGCCCGGCTCCTTCTTGGCAAGGTAGAGGGCGGCGTTGATGGCCCCGTTAGCAAACACGCTGCGGGAATAGGCGGTGTGCTTGAGGGTGACCACCTCGTCGGGCCCGCAGAACAGGACCTCGTGGTCGCCCACGATGCTGCCGCCCCGGACCGAGCTGATCCCAATCTCCATGGGATCGCGCTTTTCCCGCACCGAGGCGCGGTCGTAAACGTAGTGGTAAGCGCCGCCGGCCTGCTCGTTGACGGCGTCGGCCAGCATCAGCGCGGTGCCGCTGGGGGCATCCACCTTGTTGTGGTGGTGCTGCTCCACGATCTCCACGTCGTAGGCGCCGCCCAGGATGGCCGAGGCCCGCTTGCACAGCTCGATCAGCAGGTTGATGCCGAGGGACATATTGGCGCTTTTGAACACGGGGACGCTGCGGGACAGCTGGACGATCTTCAGGTTCAGCTCATCCGACATGCCGGTGGTGCACAGGACGATGGGGGTCTTGTGGGCCTCGCAGTAGGGGAGGATCTTCTCCACCGCCGCCGGCGAGCTGAAGTCGATGATGACATCGCCCCGACCCGCCAGGCTTTCCGGGCTGGCAAAAACGGGGATGCCGTTCTGTTCGCCGGCGTGCAGGTCGATGCCTGCTACCACCTTGCAGTCGTCCCGCTGGGCGATCATATCGCAGAGCACATGGCCCATCCGGCCCCCGATGCCCTGAATGACAAGTTCCGTCATGGTTTTGGCTTCCTTTCCTTTTTGAGTGACTGGCAGGTGAGGCAAATGCCCGGAAAGAGAGGTCCTTGCCGGGCATTCGCGTTGCTGCATTATTTCAGCAGGCCGCAGGCGCGCAGGGTCTGCTCGATCTTGGCTTTCTGGGCGTCGCCCGGCTCCACCAGGGGCAGCCGGCACTTGCCGGCGTCCCAGCCCAGCAGGTTCATGGCATACTTGACCGGGATGGGGTTGACGTCGCAGAACATGGCGTCACACAGGGGCAGCATCTCCAGCTGAAGGCGGCGGGCCTCGGCGGTGTCGCCGTCAAACCAGGCCTTGCAGCAGTTGTGCACCAGAGTGGGGGCGATGTTGGACACCACGCTGATGACGCCCTTACCGCCCAAAGACAGCAGGGGCAGCACCTGGTCGTCGTTGCCCGAGTAGAGGTTCAGCGCGTCGCCGCAGAGTGCCGCGATCTGGGCCACCTGAGCGATGTTGCCCGAGGCTTCCTTGATGCCGTTGATCAGCGGGTGCTCGCTCAGCTTTTGGGCAGTCTCCGGCTTGATGTTGACGCCGGTGCGGGACGGCACATTGTAGAGGATGACCGGGATGCCGCCGGCTTCGGCCATGGCGGTAAAGTGGGCGATCAGGCCGGCCTGGCTGGTCTTGTTGTAGTAGGGGGTGACCATCAGCAGGGCGTCGGCGCCGCAGTTGGCCGCGCCGGCGGCCAGGGCGCAGCCGTGGGCCGTGTCGTTGGAGCCGGCCCCCGCCACCACCGGCACCCGGTGGGCCACCGTGTCCACCGCGAACTTGATGGCGGACAGCTGCTCGGCGTCGGTCATGGTGGAGCACTCGCCGGTGGTGCCGCAGATGATAATGGCGTCGGTGCCGCGGGCGATCTGGTCCTCAAGGATCTGCCCCAGCACATCGAAATGGATGCTTCCGTTGTCGTGCATCGGGGTGATGACGGCCACGCCTGCACCTGTGAACACAGGCTTTTTCATCATAACTAGGCTCTCCTTTACTGTGATATGGGGTGGGCGCTTCCCAGCGCAGAGGGATCAGTCCAGATAGCCCTTGGCTGCCAGCAGCTCGGCCAGCAGGACGCCGCCGCCGGCCGCACCCCGCAGGGTGTTGTGGCTCATGCAGGCAAACTTGTAGTCAAAGAGGGTGTCCTCCCGCAGGCGGCCGATGCAGACGGCCATGCCGTGCTCGGTGTCGCGGTCCAGCTTGGGCTGGGGGCGGTCGTTCTCCTCAAAATAGTGGAGGAACTGCTTGGGCGCGCTGGGCAGCTCCAGCTCCTGGGCGGGGCCGCGGAACTCCTTCCACGCCGCGAGGATCTGCTCTTTGGTGGGCTTCTTTTCAAAGCTGACAAAGACGGCGGCGGTGTGGCCGTCCGATACGGGGACCCGGAAGCACTGGGCCGTGATGACGGGCCCCTCGGCGTTGACGATCCGGTCGCCCTCGATGTGGCCCCACAGCTTGAGGGGCTCCTGCTCGCTCTTCTCCTCCTCGCCGCCGATGTAGGGGATCACATTGTCGACGATCTCGGGCATCCGGTCAAAGGTTTTGCCCGCGCCCGAAATGGCCTGATAGGTGCAGACCAGGGCCTTGGTGACCTTGAAATCCTTCATCAGGGGGTGGAAGGCGGGCACGTAGCTCTGCAGGCTGCAGTTGGACTTGACGGCGATGAAACCCCGCCGGGTGCCCAGGCGCCGGCGCTGGGCCGGGATGATCTCGATGTGGTCGGCGTTGATCTCGGGCACCACCATGGGCACGTCGGGGGTGCCGCGGTTGGCGCTGTTGTTGGAGACCACCGGGCACTCGGCCTTGGCATAGGCTTCTTCCAGGGCTTTGATCTCGCTTTTGGGCATGTTCACAGCACAGAAGATAAAGTCCACCTGGGCGGCGATCTGCTCCACCTGGGCGGCGTCCTGCACCACCATATCCCGGACGCTTTCGGGCATGGGGGTGGGCATGGCCCAGCGGCTGCCCACCGCCTCCGCATAGGTCTTGCCCGCACTGCGGCTGGAGGCCGCCAGAACGGTCAGTTTGAACCAGGGGTGATGTTCCAGCAGGGTGACGAACCGCTGCCCGACCATGCCGGTGGCGCCGACGACGCCCACCTTGTAATACTGCTTTTTCATTTCCAGCACCTTTCCTTTCAGCGCCGGGGGCCGGTTTTGGCAGAAAAGCCCTTTGCCGGCAAACCACGGCTTGCAAACCGGACTGTCATGTTCTATAATAAAGACCAGTTGATAAAATTTATAATATCATTGATACGGCACCCGTGTCAACCCACTGGAAAGGCGAATACATCCCATGTTGAAAAAAGATTTTTGGTACGATCTCCCCAAAGAGCTGATTGCGCAGGAACCGGCCAGCCCCCGCGACGCGGCGCGGCTGATGGTGCTGCACCGCGACAGCGACGCGATAGAGCACCGCATCTTCCACGATCTCCCGAAGTATCTTATGCCGGGGGACCTGCTGGTGGTGAACAATTCCAAGGTATTGCCGGCCCGGATCGTGGGCGTCAAGCAGCCCACCGGCGCCGTCTGTGAGCTGCTGCTTCTGCGGCAGGTGAAGGGGGACCAGTGGGAATGCCTGGCCAAACCCGGCAAGCGGATGCACCCGGGCAATGTGGTCACCTTCGGCGACGGCACCCTGACCGCCACCGTGGACCAGACCATGGAGGACGGCAACAAGCTGGTGACCTTCCATTACGACACCGAAACGCTGTACGAAAAGCTGGACGCCTTTGGCAAAATGCCGCTGCCCCCCTACATCACCAAGCAGCTGGAGGATCAGAGCCAGTACCAGACCGTCTACGCCAAAGAGCTGGGCAGCGCCGCCGCCCCCACCGCCGGCCTCCACTTCACCCCCGAGCTGATGGACGCCATCCGGGCCAAAGGGGTGGGCATCGCCGAGGTGACCCTCCATGTGGGGCTGGGCACCTTCCGCCCGGTGCAGGAGGACGAGATCACGGACCACAAAATGCACAGCGAGTGGTATTCCATCAGCGAGGAGACCGCCCGCCAGATCCGGCAGACCAAGGCCGCCGGACGCCGGGTGATCGCGGTGGGCACCACCAGCTGCCGCACTCTGGAGGCTGTGGCCGCCCGGTACGGCGAGATCCGAGCCTGCAGCGGCAACACCAGCATCTTCCTCTACCCCGGGGTGCCCTTCCGGTGCATCGACGGGCTCATCACCAACTTCCACCTGCCTGAGAGCACCCTCATCATGTTGGTGTCGGCGTTCTACGGCTACGACAAGACCATGGCCGCCTACTGCGCCGCCGTGGAAGAGCGGTACCGCTTTTTCTCTTTCGGGGACGCGATGCTGATCGTTTGACGGCCGGCCCCCGGCCCCAAAGCCCTGCCCGGATGCACCTGCCGTCCGGGCAGGGCAGCGTGTCGCAAAAGCGACACGCTCCAGGGGGAACCCATTTCTGCCTGCTGCGCAGGACAGAAATTCCTTCCCCCTGGTATCCCCCTGGGGACAAAATTGAGCGCTGAACCGCGCACTCGCCGCAAGGCGGCTCGCACACTCTCAGCGCTCAATTTCCCTGTATGTGTCCCGTCCATCCGCACATGTCGGCTGGACGGGACTTTTTTGACAGTCTGACCTGCCGTCCGGGCAGGGCTTTTTTGACACGGTGTGAAAAATTTACAAAATCTTCACTTGCGCTGACGGCGCGTCAGGTTTATATTGGAGGTGTCCGGAAGGATACAACAGATCCATGGGGAGGAATGTGAACGTGAACGCGACCGCAAAAGAAGAGACGGCCCCAAAGCCCCGCTACGCGCTTTTGGATGAGCTGCGCGGGCTGGCCCTCATCAGCATGATGGGGTACCACGCCATGTGGGACCTGGTGTATATGTTCGGGCTGGACGCGCCGTGGTATGGCGGGCTGGCCGGCCTTTTATGGCAGCAGATCACCTGCTGCGTGTTCGTCCTGCTGTCCGGCTTCTGCCTGCGGCTGGGGCGCCATCCGGTCCGGCGGGGGCTCATCGTGTTCGGGGGCGGGGCGCTGGTCACCCTGGTGACCCTGGTGGCCATGCCGGCGGACCTGGTGCTGCTGGGAGTGCTGACCTTTCTGGGCTCGGCCATGATCCTCACAGGAGCGCTGCGGCCTTTGCTGGAAAAGCTGCCGGCCTGGGCCGGGCTTGCCGGCAGCGTCCTGCTGTTTGTGGTGACGCGGGAGGTCAACAGCGGCTATCTCGGCTGGGGGGACTGGGTCATCGCCTGGCTGCCCGGGGCGCTGTACCAGAACCTTCTGACCGCCTTCCTGGGTTTTCCGGGCCCGGGGTTCTATTCCACCGATTACTTTTCCCTGATGCCCTGGCTGTTCCTGTTCTGGGCCGGGTATTTCCTGCAGAAGATGGTGAGCCGGGAACGGATGGAGCCTCTGCGCGCCTCGGTCTGCCCGCCGCTGGGCTGGATGGGCCGCCACTCGCTGCTGCTGTACCTGCTGCATCAGCCGGTGATCTACGGTGTCCTCATGGCCTGGAACGCCCTGCGCTGAAAATAGGGCTTGACAACCGGCCCGCCGGATGGTATTCTTTTGACAACGGTTAAGTTTAGCTAACCGCTCCTGCCTGCGCTGGGACCCCAGCGCTTTTTCAGGGGCGTTGAATTAGTTATAGCTAACTATATCCCAACATTCCAAATTCCAATACGAAAAGAGGTTCGATCACAATGAGCAAGGTTGCAATCGTTTACTGGAGTTCCACCGGCAACACCGAGACCATGGCCAACTGCATTGCCGAGGGCGCAGGGGCCAGCGCCACCGTCCTGGCCTGCGCGGACGTCACCCCCGACGTCCTGGCCGGCTACGATGTGGTGGCGTTCGGCTGCCCCGCCATGGGCGCCGAACAGCTGGAAGAAGGGGAGTTCGAGCCCATGTTCTCCTCCGTCGAAGGGGCGCTGAACGGCAAGAAGGTCGCGCTGTTCGGCTCCTACGGCTGGGGCGACGGCCAGTGGATGCGGGACTGGTGCGAGCGCGCCAAAGGCGACGGCGCCGTCCTGTTCAGCGAGGAGGGGCTGATCTGCAACGAGACCCCCGATGAGGACGCCCAGGAGACCTGCCGCAAGCTGGGCGCCAGCCTGGCCGCCTGGTAAATTCTGGCAGGGAGCCCCGCCTGTATAAAAAACCTCCCCTGCGGGCATACTGCCTGCAAAGAGAGGTGATAAGCATGGAGAACAAAGGCGTCATCTGCGATGTCAGCGAGTGCCGCTACAACGTCGATTGCTGCAAGTGCAACCTGCCCCAGATCAAAGTGACAGAGCACTGCGCATCCGGCAGCTGCGGCAGCCAGCAGGTGGAGAATCCCCACTTCTGCCAGAGCTACGAAAAGAAGTAAAAGCCCCGCGTAAAAAGTTCCCCCGCCGCGCATCCGTTCCAGGATGGGCAGCGGGGGAATTTTGGCGTAGGGGAGCGCTCTTCAGCGCAGGGTGACGTTGCAGGTGGCCAGGCTGCGGACCAGGGTGTCCACGCTCTCCCGCATCTGGATGCTGTTCATCCCCAGCTGGAAGGCGGTCTGGACGTTGGCCCGGCTGTCGTCGATGAAGATGCACTCGCTGGCGGTGAGGCGGTACCGGTCCAGCAGGCACTGGTAGATCCGGGGGTCGGGCTTGTTGATGTGGACGTCGCAGGAGGCGACGCCGCCGTCAAAGACGCCCTCCAGCCCGCGGCTCATCAGCAGGGGCAGGATGTCCTCCGGGATGTTGCTCAGGTAATAGACGCAGTACCCGTGGTTTTTCAGGCGGCGGACCAGCTCCACCATCCGGCGGCGGACACGGAGGATGCTGGTCCAGTTTTCCAGCACTTCCTGCACCTCAAAGGCGCAGCCTTCCTCCCCGGCGGCGGCCAGCATGGCCTGGTTGCCCTCGTAGCGGGTGCACAGGCCGGCGTCCAGCTTCTGCCAGGTCTCGCTGCCAAAGGTCAGCCGGTAGACTTTTTCCTCAATGGCGGCGTTGCAGAACCGGTCCAGCAAAAAATCCCTGGGGTCAAAATCCACCATCACCCCGCCAATATCAAAAATCACATTTTTATACATAGGCATTCTCCATATGGTGCACGTTTTTCGCTTTCCTGCATAGTATAGCACATCGGCACCGGTGATTTCCACTGGTTTTTTTCCGCAAAAGGGAAGGGGGCACGCAGGATGACATTCCGCGAACTGAGCAAAAAGGAAGTTGTGCAGCTGAAAGAAGGGGCCTGCCTGGGCAGGATCGACGATATGGTCATCGACCCGGAGACCGCCCGGGTCGAAAAGCTGCTGATGCTGGGCAGGCCCAAACTGTTCGGGCTGCTGGGCCGGGACGAGACGCTGGTCATCGGCTGGGACGAGATCCAGAAGATCGGGGCCGACGCCCTGCTGGTGACCACCGAGCTGCCCGGGGATGATGCCCGGGAGACAAAAAAGCCCGGCCTGCTGGAACGGCTGCTGGGCCGGTAAGAAGCCCGACGCTTGTAAGATTTCACAATAAAACAGGTAGACTTTATGTCAAATTGCGCTATAATAGGAGACGGTTTGAGCCAAAACAGCACATGGACAGGGGACGCCGGGCGGAACCGGCGCCGCCCTGGAGTGTGCCTGAAACGCCTCGGCTCTGCCTTCTCAGATACACCCTGACATAGGAGAGCAGAAAGTGGAGTTTGCATGAAACATAAGCATACGGCGGCTGCCCTGGGCGTCGGGCTTGTCCGGGGGATCTTTCCGCCCCTGGCGGCGGGGATCTTCCTGGTCCTGACGGAATGGGTGGCCCGGGGCGAATGGACCCCGGAGATCTGGACGGAATACATCCGCCCGCACTACGAATCCTATATCCTGTCCTGGATGCTGCTGGCCCTGATCTGGGCGGTGGTGGACACCGTCACCCGTCTGGCCCCGCTGGCGACCTTTGTGTCGGGCTGCGCGGGGCTGGTCCCGGCGGCGGTCAATTTTTACACGCTGCAGCTGCGGGGCGAGCCGTTCCTCCCCTGGGACCTGACCCAGGTGAAGGAGGCTGCCGGCGTGGCGGCCGCAGCCGGGCTGAAGGTGCAGCCCGGCATGGTCTGGGCAGGGGGCGTCCTGCTGGCCCTGACGGTCCTGTCCCATTTCCTGTACCGGCGGCGGGGCCGGCCGGCGCTGCCGGTGCGGCTGGTCAGCATCGCCGCTTCACTGGCGGCTCTGCTGGCCCTGGTGTTCGGCGTGTTTCTGCAGCCGGCGGTGACCCAGTCCTTCGGCATCTATCCCGACGCCTGGATGCAGGACCGGTACTATAGATGGTATGGGGTCATCACCGGATTTATGACCAACCTGACCAACCTGGAGATCGACGAGCCGGAGGGCTACAGCGAGGAGGCGGTGAACACCCTGCTGGACGAGACGGAGGCCGCCGGAGCGATCCGGACGGGGCCCAACTTCCCGGACAGCTATGCGGCCCGCACCGACCCCGCCGCCATCGAGAAGGAGCCCACCATCATCTATGTGATGGACGAATCCTACTGGGACGTCAGCGAGCTGGAACAGTACGGCGTCACCTTCGACACCGACGTCTCGCCCAACCTCCACGCCCTGCAGCAGACCAGCACGTACGGCAAGGTGTACAGCCCCAGCTTTGGCGGCGGCACCTGCGACGTGGAGTTTGAGGCCCTGACCGGCCACTCGGTGGGCTTCCTTCCCTCGGGGTGCAAGCCCTACCAGCAGCATGCCACCCGGCCCATGTTCGCCCTGCCTTCCTATTTAAAGGACAGGGGATACCAGACCACGGCGGTCCACTGCTACTACGCCAAATACTGGAGCCGGAACACCGCCTACCCCAACCTGGGCTTTGACGATTTTATCAGCCTGGAGGATATGCGCGGGGTGGAAAAGGTCCGGGGCTACTACTGGAAAGGGGGCCTCGTCACCGACGCCTCGATGGGCGAGCAGATCATCGGGGAATACGAGCGGCTCAAGGCCGCCTCGGACGCGCCGGTCTTTCTCCATGCGGTGACCATGCAGAACCACACCAACTACAACGCCGCCAACTATCCCGACGACCAGCGGGTGCACATCACCAGCGCGCCGGCCGGCCTCAAGGCCAGCACGGTGGGCGCGCTGGAGGACTTTGCCACCGGCGTGCGGGACGCCGACGCGCTGCTGGGGCAGCTGGTGAGCTATTTTTCCCAGGTGGACGAGCCTGTCATCCTGGTGTTCTGGGGGGACCACTACAACCCCATCGACTCGGGCTACGACGTCTACACCGCCACCGGCTACGCCAGCGCGGACAGCGCCGACCCCCGGCTGCACCAGACCACCCTGCTGATGTGGTCCAACTACAGCAATTATCAGGTGGATCTCGGGACCATCGCCGCCTACGAGATCTCGCCGGTCATGATGGACCTGTTCGGGCTGGAGCAGCCCCTCTACTTCCAGTACCTGAACCGGCAGCTGCGCTACGGCTACCGCAGCTGCACCGGCGGCGTGACGGTGAACTGGGACGGCACAGTGGGCCGGGGCCTGACCGGGCGTCAGGCCGCCTGGCGGCAGGACCACTGGCTGCTGCAGTACGACCTGATGTTCGGCAAGGGGTACGCCCTGGACCGGATGGGCCTTCAGCTGGAAAAAACAGAGTAAAATCCCCCGCAAATACGAAAATCGGTCTTGCAACCGGGCCCGCAGTGTGGTATCATATTACAGGTGTGTCCGGCCAGACCGGCCGGCCGCCGGAACGCATCACACACGCATCACTATGCCCTTATGTGCCTCCTGCGGGAGGTGGAGGGCAGTCCGCATCCCCCTGTACCATGCGGGGCGGGCGGATCACGGTGTGCGGAGGTAAAACAATTTGGAGGTAATGTAACATGGCAGTCATTTCTATGAAGCAGCTTCTCGAAGCAGGCGTGCACTTCGGTCACCAGACCCGCCGCTGGAACCCCAAGATGGCGAAGTATATCTTCACCGAGCGCAACGGCATCTATATCATCGACCTGCAGAAGACCGTCAAGAAGCTGGATGAGGCTTACAACTACGTCAAGGAAGTCGCAGCCGAGGGCGGCGAGATCCTGTTCGTCGGCACCAAGAAGCAGGCCCAGGAGTCCATCCGCGACGAGGCCACCCGCTGCGGCATGCACTATGTCAACGCCCGCTGGCTGGGCGGCATGCTGACCAACTTCCGCACCATCCGCAAGCGCATCGACCGGATGGAGCAGCTGAAGAAGATGCAGGAGAACGGCACCTTCGAGCTGCTGCCCAAGAAGGAAGTGGCCAAGCTCGAGCTGGAGATGGAGAAGCTGGACAAGTACCTGGGCGGCGTGAAGAACATGAAGACCCTGCCCAAGGCCCTGTTCATCGTCGATCCCCACAAGGAGCGCATCGCCGTCTCCGAGGCCCGCAAGCTGCACATCCCCATCATTGCAATCGTCGATACCAACTGCAACCCCGATGAGATCGACTGGGTCATCCCCGGCAACGACGACGCCATCCGCGCTGTCAAGCTGATCGCCGGCGCCATGGCGGACGCCGTCCTGGAGGGCAAGCAGGGCAACCAGGAGGCTGCCCCCGCTGAGGAAGCCGCCAACGCCTGATTTCTCCGCCCGGATACCCCAACGTATAGAATAGGAGAGGATTACAATGGCTATTTCTGCAAAGGACGTTATGGAGCTGCGCAAGCAGACCGACTGCGGCATGATGGAGTGCAAGAAGGCTCTGACCGACGCCGAGGGCGATTTTGCCAAGGCCATCGAGCTGCTGCGTGAGCGCGGCCTGGCCACCGCCGCCAAGAAGGCCGGCCGTGTGGCCGCCGAGGGCATGGTCTACGCCGACTACTGCGCCGAGTGCAAGGTGGGCGTGGTCATCGAGGTCAACGCCGAGACCGACTTCGTCGCCAAGAACGACAAGTTCGTCGAGTTCGTCAAAGAAGTCTCCAAGGTCATCATGCAGCAGAACCCCGCCGACGTCGAGGCTCTGATGGGCTGCAAGATGGGCGAGGGCACGGTGGATGACGCGCTCAAGCAGCTGATCCTGGTCATCAAGGAGAACATCAAGGTCCGCCGTTTTGTCCGCTACGAGGGCCCCTGCGCCGCTTATGTCCACGGCGGCGGCACCCACGCCGTCCTGGTCAACTTCGAGACCTCCGACGAGATCGCCGCCAAGCCCGAGTTTGCGGCTTACGGCAAGGACATCGCCATGCAGATCGCTGCCGCCAACCCCAGCTACCTGGACGAGGCCAGCGTCCCCGCTGCCGTTGTTGACAAGGAAAAGGAGATCATGCTGGTCCAGATGGCCAACGATCCCAAGAACGCCAACAAGCCCGAGGCCGTCAAGATCAAGATGATCGAGGGCAAGATGAAGAAGTACTACAAGGAGAACTGCCTGGTGGACCAGGAGTTCGTCAAGGACAGCGAGCTGTCCGTGGCACAGTACACCGCCAAGGTGGCCAAGGAGCTGGGCGGCGAGATTAAGATCGTCAAGTTTGCCCGCTTCCAGAAGGGCGAGGGCCTGGAGAAGCGCAGCGACGACTTCGCCGCTGAAGTTGCCAGCATGGTGAAGTAAGCCATCCGGCACAAGTCCCATACAAGCAGAAGGCGCGGTATCGGCAAGGATACCGCGTCCTTTTTTGCTGCCGGGACCAAAAGTTTGCCCGCAGCCCTTGACTTTTGTACTTTCCTGTGCTAAAGTGAATGGGTAACCATCCCCAGCAAGGACAGGAGGCCCTTATGCCCATGCAAGATAAAAACCCCAGACGCAACGCCCTGACCGACGCACTGTTTGACGCCATCCTCAGCCTGCAGGACCGGGAAGAGTGCTACCAGTTTTTCGACGACCTGTGCACGGTCAAGGAGATCGCCGATATGTCCCAGCGGCTGGAGGCCGCCAAGCTCCTGCTGGCGGGCAAGACCTATGAGCAGATCGTCAAATCGGCCGAGATCAGCACCGCCACCATCAGCCGGATCAACCGCTGCATCCAGTACGGCAGCGGGGGCTACCAGATCGTGATCGACCGGATGGCCCAAAAGCAGGGGGACAAGTAAGCCTGGTACCCCGAGCGGCCCGGCGGCATAGACTGGCGTATCCACAAAGAGAAAGGGAGGATACCCACTATGACCAACGCCCCGTGCTCCGGCATCGAGCCCCGCTCGATGGACCAGACCGTCCTCGATTTGATGGGGGCTGTCGCCCTGCAGGAAAAAGCCCTGAGCGAAGTCCTCTGTGCCGAAAGCCAGAAGATGCGGGCAGCCCTGGACCTGGAGGACCTCGACCTGGGCAAGCTGCTGGAAATGAACGACTCGGCCGTCAGCCTGATCCATGCCGTGGCCAACCTCGGCCTGCTGCTCAAGGATAAGCTGGAGCTGATCGTCAACAACCTGCCCTACGAGGGAAGCGCCAGCGGCTCGGCCGACGGCGGCGACCCCATCGGCTGAGGCGGCAGCCCTCCCGGGAAACAAGCCGCCGGAAAAGGCGTCGTTTTTTGGCGCGCGGAGCCCGTCCCACCTTATGGGACGGGCGCTTTGCGCTGTCCGCCCGCCGGCTAATATGGAAAATTTATTAAATCCTCGCCTCAGAATTGCCCGCCGGGGCAATTTGTGCTATACTACCTACTGTATATCCATCACGATAAAAGGAGGAGCGCCGTTTGCTACCCTACGATGCTGTCCTGTTTGATGTGGACGGAACCCTGCTGGATTCCGCCCCGGGCATCCTTTCCACCCTGCGCGAGGTCTTTCACACCATGGGGACGGACATCGCCGGGGTGGACCTGATGCGCTATATCGGGCCCCCTCTGCGGGACACCTTTGCCGAGTATTACCCCGACGAAGCCCGGATCGAACAAGCCACCGAGCTCTACCGCGCCAGCTACGCGGTCCGGGGCTGCCACATCTGCAAGCCCTATCCCGGCGCAGCCGCGATGCTGCGCCGGCTGCGGGCGGCGGGGCTGACCATCTGCACCGCTACCTGCAAGCCCACCCAGGTGGTGACGCCCATTTTGGAGGAGCAGGGCCTTGCGCCTCTGATCGACTTCATTGCAGGGGCGTCGATGGACACCAGCCGCGACACCAAGGCCGGGGTGATCCGCTACGTGCTGGACCAGCCCCTGCTGCAGGGCAAGCGGGCTTTGATGGTAGGGGACAGGCACGACGACATGCGCGGCGCGGCAGCCTGCGGGCTGGACGCGGCGGCGGTCCTCTATGGCTATGGCAGCCGGGCAGAGCTGGAGCCCTTCGGGCCCAGGCTGTATGCCGCAAGCTGCGAACAACTGGCGGACCTCCTTCTGGAAACGCCGGTCTAACAGAGAGATGGGGAAGATGATACCATGAGTCGAAATTCACAGTCCATGACGCCGATCCAGAAGCAGGCGGTGCTTGTCTGCGCCGTCTGTGCCCTGGCGATCCTGATCACGGCCAGCGTCACCTATGTGCTGCTGGCCACCAAGGGCGGCAGCCCTTCGTCCAGCAGCGTGCCCCAGGTGGAAGAGCCGGATGACCTGGCCACCCACTACCAGGTGAACACCCAGTCTGCCGCCCTTTTGACCGAGACGGCCGACGCCGGCGAGGCCTACCTCAGCGACACCTTGTTCCTGGGGGATTCCAACACCGTGCGGCTGTACAACAACGGCCTGATCACCCTGCAGCAGTTCTGCGCCAAGGAGGGCATCGGCATCCAGACGGCCCTTTCGGAGCCGCTGGTCACCTTCCGGGGGACCGACCAGCGGTACACCATGGCCCAGGCGGTGGCAATGATGAAGCCCCGCCGGGTGGTCATCACCCTGGGCACCAACGACAACGGGATGGAGGTCGAGACCTTCATCGGCTATTACACCCAGCTGGTCCAGGAGATCCAGGCCAGCTATCCCTACACCGACATCATTGTCAACACCATCCCGCCGGTGCCCCAGGATCACTCCAACTACCCCTCCACCTCCCAGGAAAAGATCGACGACTTCAACATGGCCCTGCTGACCATGTGCGAGAACCTGGGGGTCAAGTTCCTGAACAGCGCCGAGGTTCTCAAGGACCCCGCCACCGGTTTCGGGCTGGATGACTACTATATCGGCGGAGACATCCACCTCAAGAGCAGCGGCCTCAAGGCGATGCTGAACTATCTCACCACCCACGCCTACGAGACCGAGGACCGCCGCCCCGATACCTCCAACATCCCCACCCGCACCCTGGAATACACCAGCAACCCCAGCGACCCGGTGGCCCCCAGCTCTTCGTCCGAAGCGGCGGGCGATGCCTTTGAAGCCCGCTACCGCATCGACCAGGCCGGCGGCACCCTGAGCAGCGGCGACGCTGCAGGGGAGACCTCGCTCCGCTTTGACGTCACCGGCGAACAGTCGGTCACCGTGACGGCGGTGCCGGACGACGGCTACTTCTTCGTCAACTGGAGCGACGGCGTCACCAGCCGCACCCGCACCGACAGCAACTTTAAGCAGAACCTGGATGTGACGGCCGTGTTCTCCCGCGCCTCGGTGGAGATCTCGGGCGAAGGCTCGGGCATCCTGGGGATGAACTATACCTTCACCGCCCGGCTCAGCGGCCAGTACGCCAAGGCGGAAAACCTGCACTGGTACGTCAACGGCGTGGAGTCGGAGGAGGCTGCCGGCCGGACCACCGTCTCCTTCATCGTGGACCCCCTGCTGGCCAACCAGACCTATACGGTCTACGCCGCCGTCACCTACAACGACAGCCAGGTGGTCAGCAACACCCTGACCGTCTCGTTTGAAAGCGGCATCGGCACCGGCTCTTCCAGCTCGAGCAGTTCGAGCAGTTCGTCTGGCTCGTCCAGCTCGGCGGGCAGCTCTTCTTCCAGTTCTTCCGGCTCCGGCAGCTCGAGCGGCGCGTCCAGCACCCCGGAAGACCCCTCGGAGGAAGCGTCGGCCTCCTCTTCCAGCTCCGGCAGCAGTTCTTCCGCTTCCGGCGCGGGCAGCAGCAGCCGTCCTTCTTCCAGCAGCAGCCAGGCTTCCTCGGGCAGCTCGTCCAGCGAGGAGACCGACAGCTCCAGCAACAGCCGGCCTTCGTCGAGCAGCTCCAGCAGTTCCAGCAGCCGGCCGGCGTCCAGCTCCAGCTCCCACGCAAGCTCGGCGGCAGACGGGTCCGATGACGCTTCGTCGGAGGCGCCCGCCTCTTCCAACAGCCGGCCTTCCAGCTCCAGCAGCAGCGCTTCCCGCGGCGAGGGCGAAGGCACGGTCAACGATCAGTTCGTTGACGGCCTGTTCGGGATCGTGGATTAAGACCGGAACTCTCCGCCTTCCGCCCGCATAAGCTGGGAGGAAAGGAGGGATTCGATGCCCGAACAGAGGAATATCCCGGTCTTTCGGCCTGGCGCCGGGGATGTGTCCAACGGCAGTGTGGATTACTACCCCATGGACTGGGAGATCGTCGGCCGGGAGGACCAGCCCGCAGCAGGGCGGGCCCGCAGCGGCTGCGGCTGCGCCCAGGAAGCCGCCGTACCGGAGGCCCCCGCGGCCCCCAGCCAGGACGGCGACGCCGGCGGCTATGACGATGAAATGGTAACCGAATGAACAGAGCCAGCTCTGCGTGGGCGGGGCTGGCTTTGTCTTGTACAATGGATTGGAACGATTTGGATTTTTTGAAACAGCAGAGAGGGAAGACCCATGGCAAAATATTACTGCATTCTATTCGACGCAGACAACACCCTGCTTGATTTTGACGCCGCCGAACGCAAGGCCCTGGCCGAGACCCTGACCCAGTACGGCATCGAGCCTTCCAGTGAGACGATGGAGACCTACCGCACCATCAACGAAGGGCTGTGGCGTCAGCTGGAAAAAGGCCAGATCCGCCGGGAAAAGCTGATGAACGAACGGTTCACCCGCTTTTTGAAGGAGATCGGGGCCGCAGGCAACGGCGCGGAGATGAACCGCTTCTACCTGAACCAGCTGTCCACCCACCCCGACCTGATGGCGGGCAATGTGCTGGACGTGCTCCACGAGCTGGCGGAGGTGGCCACCATGGCCGTCGTCACCAACGGCTTTGACAAGGTGCAGAGCCGCCGGATCAAGGAGTCGGGGGTGGCCGCCTTTATGGAGGAGGTCTTTGTCTCCGAGCGGTCGGACAGCGAAAAGCCGGCCCGCAAGATCTTCGACACCGCCCTGCGGACCCTGGGTGTGGAAAACCGCAGCCACGTCCTGGTGGTGGGGGACAGCCTGAGCAGCGACATCCAGGGCGGCATCAACGCCGGGCTGGACACCTGCTGGCTCAACCGCGATCACGCCGAAAACCCGGGCCCGATCCGCCCGACCTATGAGATCGACGCCCTCGAGCAGCTCTATCCCATCGTAATGGAACCGGACGAGCTGGCCCGCGTGGGCATGAAAAACCGCCGCCACCAGGTCTGAGCCCGGCCGGACCTGGGGACGCAGAGTGTGGGGAAGAAACTATGTTACTAAATCTGGAACAGCTCGGCAAGAGCTTTGGGGAAAAGATCGTGCTGGAAAACGTGACGGCCAGCGTCGAGCGGGAGGACCGCATCGGCATCGTGGGCCAGAACGGCGCCGGCAAGACCACCCTCCTCAAGATCCTGACCGGCGAATACACCGACTATACCGGCGAGTTCAGCCTGACCCACGGCGTCACCCTGGGGTATCTGGCTCAGAACGCCAAACTGGACGCCACCCTGGACGTTTATGGGGAGATGCGCGCGACCTTTGCGCCGGTGCTGGACGCCATGGCCCAGATGCAGGTGCTGGAGCGGAAGATGGCCGCCAGCCCCAGCGACCCGGCTTTGCTGGAGCAGCACGCCGCCCTGCAGGCCGTGGTGGACGCCGCCGACGGCTACAACATGGATGTGAACATCAAAAAGGTGCTGGGGGGCATGGGCTTCCCCCAAAGCACCTGGGAGAAGAACGTGGGGGTGCTGTCGGGGGGCGAGCTGACCCGCCTGCGCATCGCCAAGCTGCTTTTGGAAAAGCCGGACATCCTGATCCTGGACGAGCCCACCAACCACCTGGACTTTGCCACCATGGAATGGCTGGAGACCTACCTCAAGGGCTATTCCGGTGCGGTGCTGGTGGTCAGCCACGACCGGTACTTTCTGGACAACGTCTGCACCAAGATCTGGGAGGTGGCGGGCCGCAGCATGACGGTGTACAAGGGCAACTTCTCGGCCTATCTGCCCCAGAAAGAGGCGGCCGACGCCCTGCGCCAGAAGCAGCACGACGCGGACGTGGCCCTGGCCGAAAAGCTGCAGGACTACATCGACCGCAACCTGGTCCGGGCCTCCACCACCAAAATGGCCCAGAGCCGCCGCAAGCAGCTGGAAAAGCTGGAGATCACCGAGGCCCCCAAGGACGAGACCAACCGGCTCAGCTTCCGCTTTGCGTACGACGTCGAGCCCTGGAACGAGCTGGTCATCCTGAAGAATCTGACCATCCGCATCGGGGACCGGGTCCTGCTGGAGCCCTTCACCTACACCGTCTGCCGGGGCCAGCGGCTGGTCATCGCCGGGCCCAACGGGGCGGGCAAGTCCACCCTGATGCAGGTGCTGGACGGCAAGCGCCGCCCCTCGGGCGGGATGGTCCGTCTGGGCACCGGCGCCCGGCCCAGCATCTTTGAGCAGCAGCAGCACCGGGCCGGCGCCGGCCGGGTGATCGACGCCATCTGGGACAAGTACCCCCAGATGACCGAGCTGGAGGTGCGCAGCCACCTGGCCCGGCTGGGCTTCCGGGGGGAGACGGTCTTTAAGGACTGCGCCGCGCTTTCGGGCGGCGAGCTGGCCCGGCTCCGCTTTGCCGAGATCGTCCTAGAGCGGCCCAACCTGCTGTTCCTGGACGAGCCCACCAACCACCTGGACATCTACACCCGGGAGAACCTGACCGAGGCCCTGATGGCCTACACCGGCACCCTGCTCCTGGTCACCCACGACCGCCATCTGATGAACAGCCTGGCGTGCCCCATCCTGTATCTGGAAAACGGCAAGGCCACCCTCTACCCCAGCTACGACGCCCTGATGGGCCGCGCGGCCCCGGCCGCCCCCGCCCCCGAAAAGAGCGACGCCGCGGCCAAAGCCGGTTACGGCAAGGAGCAGCGCCGCCGCCGGGCCGAGCTGCGGGCCAAGATCAAGGCCTGCGAGGAGGAGATGGAGCGGTGCGGCGCCCGGGAAGTGGAGCTGGACAACGAGATCAACTCCCCCGAGGTCTACAACGACCCCCAGCTGCTGCGCCAGAAGAGCGACGAGCTGGAGGACCTGCGCTTCCACCAGGAGGAACTGTTTGCCGCCTGGGAAGCCGCCGTCGAAGAGCAGGAGCAGTACGAGCGCTCCCTGTCCGAATCCACCGGGGAAGCCGGGGCCTGACGCCCCAAAGGAGGCCGCCCATGCGCAACCAAAAACCAAGCAAAGCCAAGCAGGTCGCCCTGTCGGGGATGCTGTTTGCCCTGGCCATGGCCCTCTCCTTTGCGGAGGGCGCGCTGACCATCCCGGGCCTGCTGCCGGGGATGAAGCTGGGGCTGGCCAATGTGGTGGTCATGTACGCCCTGCTGTTCATGGGGGTGCGGCAGGCCCTTGTGCTGGACGTGCTCAAGGCGCTGTTCGTCTTTCTGGTGTCGGGGGCCACGGGCGGATTCCTCTCCCTGTGCGGGGGGCTGCTCTCCCTGCTGGTGATGTGGCTGCTCTACGACGTGCTGCCCTTCCGGCCCACCTGGTTCATCCTGTCGGTGAGCGGGGCCTTTGCCCACAATGTGGGCCAGCTGATCGGCGCGGGGATCATCATCTCCTCGTCCCTGTCTCTCTACTATGCGCCGGTGATGCTGGTGCTGGGGCTGGTGATGGGCGCGCTGACCTCGCTGGTGCTGCGAGCTCTGTTGCCGGCGCTGGAAAAGCTGGGCTTCAATATACGAGAGCGGCATCCCTCATAAAATAACTCTGCGGCGGATGGAAAGCATTCCCGGGCTGTGCCTGCTGGCAAAAACAGTGGGACCCATTGCAACCGCCGCCGCGACCGGCTATAATACACAGGAACAGGGCCCTGCGCCCTGCCGCCTGACAGAACAAAGGCCGTGCCCGCTGCCAGACTGGGCGCGGCTTTGGGAGGTTCACACAATGTCTGAAAAAGTAACGATCAAGGTGGAGCGGCAGACGCACCATCTTCCTGCCATTGCCCTGCGCGGGCTGGTGGTCTTCCCAAACAACCTGGTCCACTTTGAGGTGGGCCGCGACAAGAGCATCGCCGCCATCGAGTGGGCGATGGGCAACAATTCCAACGTGTTCCTGGTCGCCCAGAAAAAGATGGACACCGACGAGCCCACCCGGGACGACCTGTTTACTTACGGTGTGGTGGCTGAGATCAAGCAGGTGCTGCGGGTCTCGGACGAGCTGGTCCGGGTGCTGGTGGAGGGCAAGTACCGCGCCCGCATGACCGACCTGGACGACGGCGGCAAGTTCCTGCTGGCAGCCGTCCAGCCCGCGCCGGTCCGCGGCCCGAAGGAAGAGGACGCCCTCCAGACCGACGCGATGGTCCGCAGCCTCAAGAGCGTCTTCGACGATTACCTGGCCCTGAACCAGCGCCTGGCCAAGGACGTGGTGTTCGCCATTGTATCCAGCGACGACCCCGTCTTTTTAAGCGAGTACATCCCGGCCAACCTCCTGTTCCGCTACGAGGACAAACAGGCGGTGATGGACGAGAACACCCTTACCGGCCGGCTGGAAAAGCTGATCGAGCTGCTGCGCCGGGAATGCCAGGTGATGGAGATCGAAAAGGAGATCAGCGACAAGGTCAACGAGTCCATGGACAAAAACCAGCGGGACTATTACCTCCACGAGCAGCTGAACATCATCAGCAGCGAGCTGGGGGAGGGGGACGACACCCACGCCGAGGCGGAGGACTACCGCCGCCGCATCCTGGAGCTGCACCTGGAAGAAGAGAGCGAGACCAAGCTCCTGAAAGAAGTGGACCGCCTGGCCAAGATGCAGGGCAGCAACCAGGAGGCCACCGTCATCCGCACCTATCTGGACACCTGCCTGGACCTGCCCTGGAATACCTTTACCGAGGATGACCTGGACATCCGCAAGGCCCAGGAGATCCTGGACCACGACCACTACGGCCTGAAAAAGGTCAAGGACCGCATCCTGGAGATGCTGGCCGTCCGCAAGCTGGCCCCCGACGTCAAGGCCCAGATCATCTGCCTGGTGGGCCCCCCGGGCGTGGGCAAGACCAGCATCGCCCGCTCCATCGCCAAATGCCTCCACCGCAAGTACGTCCGGCTCAGCCTGGGCGGCGTGCGGGACGAGGCCGAGATCCGCGGCCACCGCCGCACCTACATCGGCGCCATGCCCGGCAAGATCATCAGCGCCATGATCACCGCCAAAAGCCAGAACCCCCTGATCCTGCTGGACGAGATCGACAAGCTGGCGGGGGATTTTCGGGGCGACCCGGCGGCCGCCCTGCTGGAGGCGCTGGACCCCGAGCAGAACAACACCTTCAAGGACCACTTCCTGGACATCCCCTATGACCTGAGCCATGTGCTGTTCATCACCACCGCCAACGACCTGGGCGGCATCCCCGCCCCCCTGCGGGACCGCATGGACATCATCGAGCTGCCCAGCTACACCCGGGTGGAAAAATACAACATCGCCCGCCGCCACCTGCTGCCCAAGCAGCTGGAGCTGTGCGGCCTGACCGGCAAGGTGACCCTGTCCCAGCAGGCTCTGTACGGCATCATCGACGGCTACACCCGGGAGGCCGGCGTCCGCACTCTGGAGCGGACCATCAACAGCGTCCTGCGCAAGTGCGCCCGGAAGATTGCATCCGGCGATACGGAAAAGGTCTCGGTCACCGAGTCCATGCTGGAAGAGCTGCTGGGCCCCCGGATGGTCAAGCCGGAGTTCCTCAACCGGGACAACGCCGTGGGCATCGCCAACGGCCTGGCCTGGACCAGCGTGGGCGGCGAGACCCTGCCCATCGAGGTGCAGGTCATCGAGGACGGCGCCGGCAAGATCACCGTCACCGGCTCGCTGGGCGATGTGATGAAGGAGAGCGCCCAGCTGGCCATCACCTACGCCCGGGTCCACGCGGCGGAATACGGCATCGACGCCGAAAAGCTCAAAAAGTGCGACCTGCACATCCACGCCCCCGAGGGCGCCATCCCCAAGGACGGCCCGTCCGCCGGCGTCACCCTCACCACCGCCCTCATCTCCTGCCTGTCGGGCCGGCCGGTCCGGGGCGATGTGGCCATGACGGGCGAGATCACCCTCCACGGCAACGTGCTGGCCATCGGCGGCCTGCGGGAAAAGAGCATGGCCGCCTACCGGGAGGGGATGAAACTGGTCCTGATCCCCAAGGACAACGAGAGCGACCTGTACGACGTGGACGAGGAGGTCAAGCAGAACCTGCAGTTCGTGCCGGTGTCCACCCTGGCCCAGGTGCTGGACATTGCCCTGCTCAAGGCCCCCAAGCCCCTGCCGGCCCGGCGCACCCGCGCCCGCAAGCCCAAGGCCGCCGACGCCATCCTGCCGCCGCCGGCAGACAAGACGCCGCAGCCGGGCGTCGTCTGCTGACGGCCGCCCGCTGCCCACTGTAAGGAGAGAACATGAACTACAACAAAGCGGCTTTTCTGGCAAGCTACGGCATTTCCAGCCAGCTGCCCGACAGCGGCCGGCCGGAGATCAGCTTCTCGGGCCGGTCCAACGTGGGCAAGTCCAGCCTCATCAACAAGCTGTGCAACCGCAAAAACCTGGCCCGGGTGTCCAGCACGCCGGGCAAGACGGCCACCATCAACTTTTACGAGGTGGACAACTGCTATTTTGTGGACCTGCCCGGCTACGGCTACGCCAAGGTCAGCAACGCCGACCGCCAGCGCTGGGACGATCTGATCAACAGCTATTTCGGGGCCCGCCGCAATCACACCCTGCTGGTCCAGCTGATCGACTGCCGGCACGACATCGGGGCCGACGACATCCAGATGCTGCGCTACCTGCACTATCACAAGATCCCTTATGTGGTGGCCCTGACCAAGGCCGACAAGCTGAAAAAGAGCCAGCTGGAGGAGACGAGGCAGGCCTTTGAAAAAGCCTGCCTGGCCTTTGGATGCCGGGCGGTGGTCCTGACCAGCGCCGAAAGCGGCTACGGCATCCCCGAGCTGCAGGCTATCCTGGACCAGGCTGCCGCGCCGGCCCGGCCCCAAGACGGAGAGGCTGCCGATGGCGTATAACGAGTTTGCCTATTTTTACGATTCCTTCAACGGGGACGCGGACTACGACGCCCTGTACCGGCACATCCAGGCCGAGCTGGACGCCCACGGCATCCGGGACGGCATCCTGGCCGACCTGGGCTGCGGCACAGGGGAGCTGACCCTGATGCTGGCCCAGGCAGGGTACGACATGATCGCCATCGACCAATCGGAGGAGATGCTCTGCGTGGTGCGGGACAAAGCCGACCAGCTGGAGCTGACCGGCCGCCTGCTGCTGCTGGAACAGGACCTGTGCAGCCTCGACCTCTACGGCACCATCCGGGGGGCGGTGTCCACCTTCGACACCTTCAACCACCTGCCCCAGCTGGATGCGGCCATTGCCAACGCCGGCTTTTTCATGGAGAAGGGCGGGGTGCTGCTGTTCGACATGAACACCCCCTACAAGCACCGGGAGGTGCTGGGGAACAACACCTTCACCTTTGCGGACGGGCAGGCCGGCTGCGTCTGGCGCAACCTGCTGGAGGAGGATGGACGCCGGGTCCGCATCACGCTGGAGATCCAGGACGGGGAAACCGGCGAGGCGTTCCGCGAGGAATTCTGCGAGTATACATATGAGCTGGCCGAGATCCGCGCCGCGCTGGAGCGGCACGGCTTTACCCTCGAGTCGGTCTGCGACGGTGAGACCTTCGGGCCTCTGGCCGCAGACAGCGAGCGGTACTTTTTCTGTGCGGTCAAGAACTATACACAGCTGGAAGGAGAAGAGCATGGCTGAACTGATCCGAGGCCTGTCCGACAACGGAGGCATCGTATTTTGCGGCATAGATTCGACGGATATTGTCTGTAAAGCAGAACAGCTTCACAAGACCAGCGCCACCTGCAGCGCGGCGCTGGGCCGGCTTTTGACCGGCGCGGCCCTGATGGGCTCGATGCTGAAGGACGACCGGGACAGCATCACCCTGCGGGTGAACGGCGGCGGCCCCGCCGGGCTGCTGATCGCCTGCACCGACGGCACCGGCAACGTCAAGGGCTGCATCGATCATCCGCTGGTGGAGCTGCCGCCCCGGGCCGACGGCCATCTGGACGTGGGCGGCGCCGTGGGCAAGGACGGGGTGCTGACCGTCATCCGGGACAACCGCCTCCAGAAAGAGCCCACCGTGGGCCAGGTGCCCCTGGTCTCGGGGGAGATCGCGGAGGACCTGACCGCCTACTACGCCTACAGCGAACAGATCCCCACCGTCTGCGCCCTGGGGGTGCTGGTGGACCCCGACCTGACCATCCACTGCGCGGGAGGCTATCTGGTCCAGCTGCTGCCGGGGGCCACCGACGCCGAGATCACCCAGCTGGAAAACAACATCGCCGCCATGCCCTCGGTCACCGAGATGCTGCGCAGCGGCCTGACCCCCCGGGATATGATGGAAAAGGCGCTGGCCGGGTTTGCCCCCTCGGTGCTGGATACCCGCCAGGTGGCTTACCGCTGCGATTGCAGCGAGGCCCGCACCCGGGAGATGCTGCTCAGCCTGGGCCGCAAGGAGCTGGAAAAGCTCCGGGACGAGGACCCGCATTGCGAAGTGGTCTGCCACTTCTGCCACGCCAAATATGCGTTTGACCTGAACAAGCTTTTGGCCAGCCTGCCCGGCTGATCCTGCGCCGGGTAAAGCAGACCGGAAAAAACCTGCCCCTCTGGGTGTCCAGACAGGCAGGATTTTTTTCGCGCCTTACCCGCCGGCAATATCTCCCAGCAGGGTATAGGTGACCCGATAGTACAGGCGGCCCGATCGCGTCTCGATGCTCTCCTGCAGGGCGGCGACCGCCGCCCCCGGCCACTCTGCTTCCAGGGCCCGGAGGGCAGAGAGCCGGGCCATGGCCAGGGCCTGCTCCTCGGAGTAGACCACTTCGCCGGCCCGGCGTCCGTAATAGGTGGTCTCTTCCACGGCCACCGGCAGGGGCAGGCCGAACGCTTCCAGAGGGACATGGCGGGTGATCGCCAGGCTGTCCTCCTCCCGTGCCCCGCCCCAGCGCGGCAGCGCCAGATGCAGCCCCCCGCAGGACAGGCGCAGCCGGGTGCTGCGCGCCTCCCCTAGGAGGGGGACCTGGACGGCCAGGGGCTGCTCGCAGGCGGTGGACCACACAAAACGGGCGGTCACCCGGCCGGCCGCCGGGCTGAAAATGGGGGTGCCGTCACGCTCGGTGCGGGCCGTGCCGATCAGGGGTTGGCCCGCCTCCACCTGCTGCCCCGGCTCGACCAGGGCGGTGCCGCTTTTGATCTCCACCTCGGTGACGGTCCCGCTGGTCCGGGCGCAGATGGTCTGCAGCTTGCCCGAAAACAGGACAGGCGCCGGCTGGACGGCCGCGGCTTCCACCTCCAGCCGGCCGCCAAAAAAGTTGACGCTGGCCCAGGAGAACTCTCCGCTCTGCAAAAGGGCGTATTCCCCGTCGGCCAGGGCCTGCTGCGTCACCCGGGCCCCCGGCTCCAGGCCGGAGTTTTCCCGCAGGATGGCGGAGGCCCGGGCCTGCTGGCCGGGGGTCAGCCCGGTATAGGCGACGGTCCAGACCAGGCTCCGGCTCCCAAGCACCAGAGGCAGGAACAGGGCCAGCCCCACCCACAGCCCCCGCCGCCGGAGCAGGGGCCGGAGGCGGAAAAACAATCCCCGCCGCCTGCCGATCCGCAGCCGCACCCGCTGCCGCCGGGCCAGGGCCGCCAGCTTCCGGTAGCGCCAGGCCGCGCAGCGCCCGTCAAAACCGCCGGGCTGCGGCGTCAGCGCGGCAAGCTGGAGCCCCGCGGCGGCCGCCTCGTTGAGAAGGGCTTCGGTATTGCCGCCGCGGGCGGAAAAGGCGACCCCCGCCCAGAGCTGTACAGCCTCCATCCGGACGCCTCCTTCTGCTCACACATCGTCGGAAAAATCGGTCCGCACGAACCGCCCCCGCAGGGTGATGCGGTGGGCCGTCAGGGAAAGGATCTGCATCCCGTCCCCGTACACGGTGAAAACGCCGCCGTACAGCTCTAGGCAGAGCTTGTTCTCGTCGTAGGTGCGGATGGTTTTGAAGTGCTCGATCTCCATCTGGGAGCCGGTCATGTAGACGGCCGGCCGCCGGTACATCCCGGCGGGGGGCTGGCCGAACAGCAGCCGCAGCCAGCCGCGCGGCGTCAGCCGCCCTTTGCGTTGTTTCGACACCTTTTCCCCTCCCGTTGGCGGTGCGGCGGGCCTGTGCTGCCGCCGGCATGGTACGCCGCTTCTGTCCATATATATGGAAGCAGGGGGGCTGCTTATGTATCGCCGCTGTGTTTTCGTCCTGCTTGCGCTGCTGACGGCCGCGCTGCCTTTTGCCGCGCCGGCGGCCTGCGCCCGGGCCCTGCGGGAGGGGCTGGCCCTCTGTGGAGGGCCGCTGCTGCTGTCTTTGTTCCCGTTTTTGATCGTTTCCACCCTGCTGGCCCGCAGCGGCGGCGGGGAACTTCTGGGCGCTCCGCTGCGCCCGATGGCCCGGCTGGCAGGGGCTCGGGCTCCCTGTGCAGGGGGCGTCCTGCTGATGGGCCTGGTGGGGGGATTTGCCCCGGCGGCCAACGCGGCGGCCCAGGCCGTCCGTTCGGGCCGGCTTTCCGCCCGGGAGGCGGCGGGGCTGCTGCCCGCCTGCATCTGCTCGGGGCCTTCCTTTGTGATTTTGACCGTAGGCGAGGGGATGCTGGGCAGCGCCGGGGTGGGGGTGCGCCTGTTTGCCGCCCAGGTCCTGGCGGGTTTGGCCGCGGCCGCCCTTCTGCGGCGGGTCCGCCGTCCGGCCGGGCCGGAGCAGCCTCTGCCTGCCGTCGGCACCGACCCGCTGCCGCCTCTGCGGCTGGACGGAGTCATCGCGGACGCCGCCCTGACCTACGTCAAACTGTGCGGCTTCATCCTGTATTTCCGGCTGTTGGCGGGAGGGCTGAGCGCCGCGGCGCCGGCGCTGGGCCTGCCCGCCGCCCTCCTGCTGGAGGTCTGCTCGGGGTGCGACCTGGCTTCCCGGATGGGGCGGTGGGCCGGTTGGCTCTGCTGTGCCGCGATCAGCCTGCAGGGGCTGTCGGTGCTGCTGCAGGTGCGGACCATCTGCCCGGCGCAGGTGTCGTTCCGGTCGCTGCTGGCCGCCCGGGTGCTCCATCTGCCCCTGTCCCTGGCCTTTTTCCGGCTGCTGCTGTGGCTGCCGGGTGGAGCGGCTCCCGCGGCCGCGGCGCTGCATCCGTCGCCGGTCCTTCTGCGGCGGGTCCCGCCCGACTGCGCCCTGCTGGCGTTTCTGGGCTGCTGCCTGGCGGTGTGCCAGCTGAGCCGCGCCCTGCCCGGGCCCGGAGCAAAAAGAAAAGCCCCGAAGCCGTAAAAACGGCCTCGGAGCCTTTGCTGGAGCTACTGATCCGATTCGAACGGACGACCTGCTCATTACGAGTGAGCTGCTCTACCGGCTGAGCCACAGTAGCATGCTGCCTGGCTGCAACGCAAACTATTTTAGCATAAAAGTGCGGCTGTGTCAAGCGATTCCGCCGCGGCGGGGCCATGGCCGCTATTACAGGGAAAAGCGCTTCAATGTGAGCGAATAATTTTGTGTAACCTTCACAGTTTCCACTATAAAGTTTTGGTGATATAATAAAGAGTAAGAATCATTTTCATGTCGAAAAGCAAACCGTTTCGGGAGGGATCACATGGCTGAAAAAAGCATCGAACTGGACAGCGTGGAAGTGGCTGCCGCCGTGTTCGGCAACTGCGACTGCAACATCCGTCTGTTGGAAAAGGAGTTTTCCGTCACGGCGACCTGCCGGGGCACCATGCTGCGCCTTGCAGGCGAGGCGGACAACGTGGCCGCCGCGGCCCGCGCGGTGGAGGGGATGCTACTGCTGAACGAGAACCACACCCCTCTTGAGGACCAGACCGTCCGCTACTGCATGAGCCTGGCCCACGACGGGGAGGAAAAGCGGGTGCGGGAGCTGACCGAGGACTTTGTGGCGGTGACCGCCAAGGGGCGGCCCATCCGCCCCAAGACCCTGGGCCAGAAGGAATACCTGAACGCCATCCGCACCCACCCCATCACCTTTGGGGTGGGGCCGGCCGGCACCGGCAAGACTTATCTGGCGGTGGCAATGGCTGTCAAAGCCTTCAAGGCCAAGGATGTGTCCCGGATCGTGCTGACCCGGCCGGCGGTGGAAGCAGGAGAAAAACTGGGTTTTCTGCCCGGCGACCTGCAGCAGAAGGTGGACCCCTACCTGCGGCCCCTCTACGACGGACTGTTCGATATGCTGGGGGCCGAGACCTTCGAGCGGCTGACCGAAAAGCAGATGATCGAGGTGGCCCCCCTGGCCTATATGCGCGGGCGGACGCTGGACGACTCCTTCATCATTTTGGACGAGGCCCAGAACACCACCCCCGAGCAGATGAAAATGTTCCTGACCCGGATGGGCACCGGCTCGAAAGTGGTGGTGACCGGCGACGTCACCCAGATCGACCTGCCCGACCGCACCCGCAGCGGCCTTGTAGACGCTTTGCAGGTGCTGAAAAACATTTCGGGGATCGCCCAGTGTTATTTTAACGAAAAAGACGTGGTGCGCCACCGGCTGGTGCAGGAGATCATCAAGGCATACGAGGCCGCCGCGCACCCGGCCAAACGCTGACCCTGCCGCGCGAGACGCAGGGATTTATGATAAGAAGAGCGCCGCAAAAAGAAAGGAGCGGACCCATATGTCCAACAAAGTACTCATAGCCAACGAACAGAAGGCGGTCAAAGTGCCGTCCGGCCTGCGCATCCTGATCCGCCGGGCCTGCAACGCCGTGCTGGAATACGAGCATTTCGAGGGTGCCGCGGAGATCAGCGTCACCTTTGTGGACAACGCCGCCATCGCCGAGCTGAACAACCAGTACCGCAGCAAGCCCATGCCCACCGACGTGCTCAGCTTCCCGCTGGGGGTGGACGGCAAGTACGACATCGACGAGAACAACGGCTGCAAGATGCTGGGGGACATCGTCATCAGCATGGAGCGCGCCCTGGAGCAGGCCAACCTTTACGGCCACTCCCTGCAGCGGGAGGTGGCGTTCCTGACCGTCCACTCGATGCTGCACCTGCTGGGCTACGACCATGAGAACGGCGGCCTGGAGGCCGTCCGCATGCGGGAACGGGAAGAAGCTGTCCTGCAGCAGCTGGGCCTGCCCCGCACCGTCAGCTACACCGAGTAAGGATCAAACAGAAAGAGAGCAGACTTTTGAATCACAACGACAATTTTGCCGGCGGCACCGCGTCGGTGTTCGTGGCGGTCATCGGCCGGCCCAACGTGGGCAAATCCAGCCTGACCAACCTCCTGGTGGGGGAAAAGGTAGCCATCGTCACCTCCAAGCCCCAGACCACCCGCACCCGGATCACCGGCGTGGTCACCCGCGGGCCGCTGCAGTATGTGCTGCTGGACACCCCCGGCGTCCACAAGGCCAAAAACAAGCTGGGCAAGCGGATGGACAAGACCGCCAGCGACTCGCTGGGGGACGTGGATGTATCCATGATGCTGTTCGAGCCCCACCCCGGCCTCAACGAGTCGGAGCAGGCTCTGATCGACGCGCTGCGCCGCAGCGGCCCGGCTATCGCCGTCATCAACAAGACCGACCTGGTCCGGGACCCGGCGGAGCTGGACGCCCGCCGGGCCGAGCTGGAGGCCCTGGGCGTGTTCGACCAGGTGTGCGCCGTCAGCGTCCGGGACCGCAAAAACTGCGAGGAACTGTTTGACGTGCTGGGCCGCTATGCCGTGGAGGGCCCCCACTACTTTGACGACGACGCCTACACCGATATGCCCGAAAAAGAGCTGGTGGCCGAACTGATCCGGGAAAAGGCCCTGCTGTTCATGCGGGACGAGATCCCCCATGGGCTGGCGGTGGTGGTGGAGCGCTTCAAAGAGCGCCCCGGCACCGACCTGGTGGACATCGACGTGAACATCTACTGCGAGCGGGAGAGCCACAAGGGCATGGTCATCGGCAAAGGCGGCGCCATGCTAAAAAAGATCGCCAGCGCCGCCCGGGCCGACTGCGAGGAGTTCCTGGGCTGCCGGGTCAACCTGCAGTGCTGGGTCAAAGTCAAGCCCGACTGGCGGGACAACGAGTTCCTTTTGAACAGCTTCGGCTTCCGCCAGGACAACGGCCGCAGGTGACCGCCTGCCAGAACAGGACAGATTTCCCGGGGATACCGCGCTAAGATGGGGTTAATCTAAACGGCAGGGACACGGCAGGGACCTGACCCCCAGAAAGGCGAGGTGCAGACAGATGGATGCGGAGAGCTGCTGGAAGGCGTTTGCCTCCACCGGGAAGATCGGCCATTATCTTGACTACAGACGGGCGGCGGCCGGCGGCCCCGCCCCCGGGCAGGGGACGTGCAATGGACGAATTTGTGATCATGGGCCTGGTGCTGCAGGAGATCGAGTACGGCGAAGCGGACCGGATCCTCAAGATACTGACGGCTGAAAAAGGGCTTATCAGCGCATTCGCCAAAAACAGCATGCGGCTGACAAGCCATCTTTTTGCGGCCTGCGGCCAGCTTTGCTATTCAGAGTTCGTCCTCCGGCCCGGCCGCAACACCGAGGAACGGATGTACACCGTGGTGGAAGCGGGCTACGAGACCGACTTCCGCAACATCGGCTACAGCTTCGAAGCCCAGGGCGTCGCCATGTACATGGTGGAGTTCACCCTGGCGCTTTCGCTGGCCGAGCAGCCGGCGGAAAAGGAGCTCAAGCTCCTGATGAACTGCCTGTACAAGATCTGCCAGCAGAGGACCGACCCCAAACTGGTCAAGGCGGTGTTCGAGCTGCGGATGACCTGCGAGTGCGGTTTCCAGCCCCAGCTGCTCTGCTGCCAGGGCTGCGGCGCCTACGATGGCGACCGCTTCTGCCTGGACCCGGAGGACGGCCGGCTGCTCTGCGCCGACTGTGCGGCGAAAGAGGGCAGAGACTGCAACCTGGACAAGGGCGCGCTGTTCGCCGTGCGCTACATCTGCCTTGTGGAGGACAAAAAACTGTTCGGCTTCCGTATCTCGGCCGCCAGCGCCCGGCTGTTGTACGCCGCGGCGGAGCAGTATGCGCTGGCCCATATGGACAAGCCGCTGAATTCATTAAAATTCCTGCGGTCCCTCTCTGCGTGGGACCCGGACCAACGACCCAAAAAGGATTGAATCAATGGAGACAAGTTACTTAAAAACCCTTGAACTGAACAAGATCATCGAACGGGCCGCCGCCGGATGCGTCTGCGGGGAGGCCAAGGCCAAAATGCTGGCCCTGGCCCCCCAGTGCGACCCGGACGAGGTCCGCTTTGCGCTGGAGCAGACCGACGCCATCAACACCCTGCTCATTAAAAACGGCTCGCCCCGGTTCGGCGGGGTGGAGGGGGTCAGCGCCCTGGCCACCCGGGCCGTCAAAGGCGGCGTCCTCTCCATGGGCGAGCTGCTGTTGGTGGCGGGGGCGCTGCGCAACTTCCAGAACCTGAGCGCCTGGTACGGCTCCACCGACCACGACGCCCTGCCCACCGACGATCTGTTCTATGCCCTGGCCCCCCAGCCCGGGCTGGAACAGCAGATCACCAGCGCTATCCTGGCGCCCGACACCATGGCGGACACCGCTTCCCACACCCTGGCGGACCTGCGCAAAAAGATCCGTGCCACCGAGAACTCCATCCGCGACCGGCTGGAAGGCCTGGTCCACAACATGGAGTCCTCCAAATACCTGCAGGAAGCGGTGGTCTCGATCCGCAACGGGCGGTACGTGGTGCCGGTCAAAAGCGAGTACCGCGGCGAGATCAGCGGCATCATCCACGACGTGTCCTCCACCGGCGCCACCGTCTTTGTGGAGCCGCAGGCCGTGGCGGAGGCCAACGCCCGCATCCTGCAGTACCGCGCCCAGGAGGCCCAGGAGATCGAGCGGATCCTGACGGCTTTCACCAGCCAGGTGGCCGCCATCGAACCCCAGTTCCAGTACAGCTACAAGGCCATGCTGGAGATCGACGTCCTGCTGGCCAAGGCCCGGATGGCCCTTGAAATGAAGGCTTTCAAGCCCTCGGTCAGTTACGACGGTTCCTTCTCGCTGGTGCGGGCCCGGCACCCCCTGATCGACCCGGCCAAATGCGTCCCGGTGGACATCGCCCTGGGGAAGGATTACGACTCCCTCATCATCACCGGCCCCAACACCGGCGGCAAGACCGTCACCCTCAAGACCGCCGGCCTGCTGTGCGCCATGGCCCAGTGCGGCTTTTTGATCCCGGCGGACGAGCGCAGCGAAGTCTGTGTCTTTCAGGAATATCTGGTGGACATCGGCGACGAGCAGAGCATCGAGCAGAGCCTGTCCACCTTCTCGGGCCACATGACCAAGATCACCGGCATCCTTCAGCTGGCCGCTCCCGGCACCCTGGTCCTGCTGGACGAGCTGGGCGCCGGCACCGACCCCGCTGAGGGCGCGGCCCTGGCGGTGGCCATCATCGAGGACCTGCGCCACCGCGGCGTCCTGCTGATGGCCACCACCCACTATGCCGAGCTGAAAGTCTTTGCCCTCGAGACCCCCGGGGTGGTCAACGCCAGCTGCGAATTCGACCTGGACACCCTGCGGCCCACCTACAAGCTGAGCGTCGGCGTCCCGGGCAAGTCCAACGCCTTCCTCATCAGCGAAAAGCTGGGCATCCCCGAGCCGATCATCGAGGCGGCCCGGCAGCACCTCTCAGCCGACGACAAGCGGCTGGACGCGGTGCTGGGCCAGCTGGACGATTTGAAACTCCAGCTCAAGGCCAGCCAGGACGAGGTGGAGCGCCTCCGCCACGAGGCCGCCCACCAGCTGGAAGCCGCCCAGCAGAAGAAGGAAGAACTGATCTGCCAGGGCGAAAACGAGCTGGAAGCCGCCCGCGCCAAGGCCCGCGCCCTGGCCCAGCAGGTGGAAAACGAAGCCTACCGCCTGACCGACGAGCTGCGCCAGATCCAGAAGGACGAAAAGACCAGCGCCCAGCAGCGGGCCCAGCGCGCCCGGGAGATCGCCAAAAAGGAGTCGGCCAAGCTGTTCGCACACTCCGACGTGGTGCACAATCCGGTGCGGGATTTTGTCCCCCTGAAAGAGGTGCGGGTGGGGCAGGAGGTCTGCATCGCCGAACTGGGCCAGCTGGCCACCGTCCTGGCCCTGCCCGACCGCAACGGAGACGTCCTGGTCCGGGCCGGCATCGTCAAGACCAAAGTGCCCCTCAAGGGCCTGAAGCAGCCGGACAAGATGGAAAAAGCCCCCGCGGCTCCCAAGACCAAAGCCCAAATGCGCTATACCCGCCAGACCGGCGACAGCACCCGCGGAGACGGCGGGCACTTCGAGCGGGTGCGGCGGGAGGCCAAGATGGAGTGCAACCTGCTGGGCCTGACCGTGGACGAAGCGATCCAGGAGGCGGATTCCTTCATCGACCACGCCGTCCTGAACGGACAGTCCACCGTTTACCTGATCCACGGCAACGGCACCGGCGCTTTGCGCGCCGCCATCCAAAAGCATCTGCGGGGCCACCGGAACGTCAAGAGCTTCCGCCTGGGCCGCTACGGCGAAGGGGAGAGCGGCGTCACCGTCGTGGAGCTGAAGTGACCTGCGCCTTTCTCCGCGATCGGATCTGCCGGGTGTTCCCCCGGCGGGGCCGCCCGGGTGCAATCTTCGGGCGGCCTGTTTCGTTGTAATAGACAGGAACACACAGGGAAGGGCAGCGGATGAGAAAACAGCGCAGACGTACAAGATCAAAACACGGAAAAGACCGCCGGGTCAACTGGCAGCTGATCGCCCTGGCCCTCGCGGCGGCGGTGGGGCTGGCACGGCTGGGGGAGACATTCGTCCAGTGGCAGGCCCGTCAGGAGACCTTTCAGGAACAAAGCGCCCTGCAGGAGCCGGACGAGCTGTTCCGCCCCGAGGTGGGGGACCCGCCCTACACCATTGCGGTGGACGCCGGCCACGGCGGGGATGACCCCGGCGCCACCGGCGTGGTGGTGGAGCGGGACATGACCGCCGCCACCGCCGAGGCGCTGCTGCGCTGGCTGAACGCCGACCCCCACTACATACCGGTGACCACCCGGGACGGGTACGACGTCACCGCCAACCCCACCCAGAGGGCGCAGCGGGCCAACAGCCAAAATCCCGACCTGCTGCTGTCCATCCATGGGAATTCGGCGTCCACCGAGGCCGCCGGGTTTGAGTGTTACCCCATCACCCCGGGGCGGACCTGGCACCGGGAGAGCGTCTATTTTGCCCGCCTGCTGGCCGACGGGATGGAGGCCGCCGGCAGCACCCTGCGGGGACAGCGCGGGGTGCGGTACATCTACTACGAAAACGGCCAGAAAGTCCTGGCCGAGGCAAACGACCTCCGGGTCCGGGAAGAAGAGACCTTTACCTTGCTGGAACAGTCCAGCTGCCCGGCGGTGCTGGCCGAGCAGTGCTTTGTGACCAGCGCCGCCGATGTGGATCGCTTTGGCGACGCCGACGGCTGCGAGCTGGCGGCCCGGGTCTATTATCAGGCGATCTGCTCTTACTTCGGCACCACCCCGCTGGAGAGCCTTCCATAACGAGCAAGAACGAACAGGGCCGCTGCAAACGAGCAGCGGCCCTGTTGTTTACAGGAGCTTCTTCTTGATCGGCTCGCAGGGGAGCTTCCGGAACACCATCAGCCACTCGATCGCCTCGGGCGTCTCAAAATAGAGGGAGGATACATCGCGGTGCATGTGAGACTTTGCTGCATTCTGCGGCGAAGCGACAATAACGGCGATCGGCCCGTCGGCGGAGCCAATGATGCCGGTCCGGGCTGCCTCCGGAATGCCCGGCTCTGTGCTGCAGGCGCAGACCGCCGCGGACAGGGCGCGCTCCGGTTCATAGGGATTCGCTTTCTTCACGCGGCGGGGCCGGTCGCCCTCGGAGCAGTCCATCAAATGGAAGGAGCTGCGGGGCAAAGGCGGCTCTATGGTATAGTCAAGGGTGACGCAGTGGTCGGGATAGAGAAAATCCTCATCCTGAAACGTGCCGCGCGGGAGGGTCTCATGTGCGTATGTGTGGACGGTGAGGGTGTGCGCCGTCCCGTCCAGGCCGGTGAAGGGGAAGCTGTCGCCCTCCCTCTGCACCTTGATGCGCGGGCCGGGCAGGCAAACGCGGTCTGCTTCCATACAAACCGCCAGGCTTCGGATGGGCGGCTTGCGTTCTGTTTTCCAGAGGAAGTTGTACCGCCAGAAATACCAGCCGTCGGCGGGGTCCAGCCCATAATGTTCCAGCAGCGGCAGACAGTCCGGGTCATGGCAGCCGGGCAGCGGGACCCAGCAGACGCCGCTTCCGTGCGACCGGCGCAGAGAACGTCCGTTGAGCAGGAGGGCGGGGGAAAAATCGAAGGTGAGAAGGTTTTCGCTGTCGATCCGCATCTGCTCTTCCCGGGTGAAATCGTCCCTGTCGCTGTCAGGGCGCAGTTCCCACCGGTCCATAAAGCCCTGAATACGCCCGGCGGGAACCCGCCGTACAAAATCGACCACAAGGCCCTGCGCACAGACATAGACCGCGGGGATACGCCACTCCGCCCCGCCCCAGGAGAATGCCAGACGGATGGGAAGCTCTCTGCCGGGACGCTGTTTGCGGGGCCCGCCTTTGCGCGGGGCGTTCAGATCAAAATAGACCTGCCATTTTTTCTGCTGTTGTCTTGCCATGGGATCTCGGTCCCTCCTTCCAGAAAATGCCTTTGGATCAAATACGGATGGGCCGGAGGCAGGATTGCAGCTGGTTCGAAATTTTCCGTCAGGTTCCGGTAAAAAGTGAAACGATTTGCATTGCAGCGCTTGACAAGTGAAAAAAACATGGTACAATAAACTCAAAGTGTGCACAAGCCATGTGCACGCAAATAGATTAGGCCGGGCGCCCCCATGGCGCCTAAAGCTCATCGGACAGGGCTGGCCGCTGCCGCGTGTGGCGTAAAGCGTCACAACAATTATTGAACGGGTAAGGTTGCCCGGAAATTTTATAAGTTGGTCTCTTTTGATTGCCCTGTGCGGATGCACACCACTTGTGAAACGTCAATAAGAGCAGCAGCAGCCCTCATGATCTATTTGCTGAAGTACTCTTCCAAAGGCCAGGCATGGCAGGATGCCCAAGCCCCGCCCTGTGCGCAGCTTTGCAGGCGCAGGCGGCAGGCCGCCCAGAACGGTTTTTCACAGGCAGTGTGCCCGAAAGGGTGCGCTGCCTTTTTGCGTGCAGAAAAAAGAGGCCATGCAGGGAAAGAGGGATCTTATTGAACAGGGAACGTCAAAAACGGGCGCCCATTTACGAGGCGCTGGAAAAGTTCCGCCGGCAGCGCGTGGTGCCGTTTGATGTGCCGGGCCACAAGCGCGGCCGCGGCAACCCCGAGCTGGTGGAGCTGCTGGGGGAGCGCTGCGTGGGCATCGACGTCAACTCCATGAAACCGCTGGACAATTTGTGCCACCCGGTTTCGGTCATCAAGGAGGCGGAAGAACTGGCGGCCGACGCTTTTGGGGCGGCCCACGCCTTTTTGATGGTGGGGGGCACCACCAGCAGCGTCCAGAGCATGGTGCTGACCGCCTGCAAGCCGGGGGATAAGATCATCCTGCCCCGCAACGTCCACAAGAGCGCCATCAACGCCCTGGTGCTGTGCGGCGCGGTGCCGGTCTACATTGACCCCAAGGTGGACACCGATCTGGGCATCCCCCTGGGGATGGAGGCGGCCGACGTCCGCGCCGCCATCGAGGCCAACCCCGACGCCGTGGCCATCTTCATCAACAACCCCACCTACTACGGCATCTGCTCCGACCTGCGCAGCCTGGTGGAGCTGGCCCACGAGCACCACATGCTGGCCCTGGTGGATGAAGCCCATGGCACCCACCTGTACTTTGGGCCCGGCCTGCCCCTCAGCGGTATGGCAGCCGGGGCCGACATGGCAGCCGTCTCGATGCACAAGTCGGGCGGCAGTCTGACCCAGAGCTCCCTGCTGCTGTGCGGGCCGGGGGTCAACGCGGGCTATGTGGGCAACATCATCAACCTGACCCAGACCACCAGCGCCTCCTACCTGCTGATGTCCAGCCTGGACATCAGCCGCCGGAACCTGGCCATGCGGGGCCGGGAGAGCTTTGCCAAGGTGGTGGACATGGCCGAGTACGCCCGGCGGGAGATCAACGCCATCGGCGACTACTACGCCTTCGGCTCCGAGCTCATCAATGGGAGCAGCATCTTTGATTTTGACGTCACCAAGCTGGCGGTGAACACCCGCGGCATCGGCCTGACCGGCATCGAGGTCTACGACCTGCTGCGGGACGAATACGACATCCAGATCGAATTCGGCGACCTGTCCAACATCCTGGCTTATATCTCCATCGGGGACCGCATCCAGGACATCGAGCGGCTGGTGGGCGCGCTGGCGGACATCCGCCGCCTTTACGCCAAGCCCCGCAGCGACCTGTTCACCGCGGAATACATCACCCCGCAGGTCAAGGCCACCCCGCAGCAGGCGTTCTATTCTCCCAAAGAGAGCCTGCCCCTGCGCGAGACCGCCGGGCGGATCTGCACCGAGTTCGTGATGTGCTATCCGCCGGGGATCCCCATCCTGGCGCCGGGGGAGGTCATCACCCCCGAGATCATCGACTACATCGAATTTGCCAAGGCCAAGGGCTGCTCGATGCAGGGCCCGGCCAGCGAAGACATCTCGGAACTGAACGTACTGGTTTGATCGGAAGGAGGATGCCCCTTGCAGGAAATGGACTACTGGTTTGGCGAGCTTCACACCGCCAACGTTAAGACCTGTATCCGGGTGGAGCGGCAGCTCTACAGCGGGACCAGCGATTTCCAGCGGATCGACGTCTTTGATTCGCCGGAGTTTGGCCGGTTCCTGACCTCGGACGGCAGCGTCATCTTCTCGGAAAAAGACGAGTTCACCTACGACGAAATGATCGTCCACGTGCCCATGGCGGTCCACCCCGACGTCAAGCGGGTGCTGGTCATCGGCGGCGGGGACGGCGGCGTCGCCCGGGAGCTGTCCCACTACCAGGAGATCGAGGTCATCGACGTGGTGGAACCGGACAAGATGTTCGTGGACGTCTGCCGCAAATATTTCCCGGACAATGCCTGCGGCCTGGACGACATCCGGGTGCGGGTCTACTACGAGGACGGCCTGCGCTTTCTGCGCGGCAAAGAGGACGAATACGACCTCATCATCAACGACTGCACCGACCCGCTGGGTCATGCGGCCGGGCTGTTCACCAAGGAATTCTACGGCAGCTGCTACAAAGCCCTCCACGAGGACGGCATCATGGTCTATCAGCACGGCAGCCCCTTCTTTGACGAGGACGAGGAGACCTGCCGCGCCATGCACAAAAAGGCGTACCGCTCGTTCCCCATCAGCCGGGTGTACCAGGCGCATATCCCCACCTGCCCGGCGGGGTACTGGCTGTTCGGCTTTGCCAGCAAAAAATACCACCCCATCAAGGATTTTGACCCCAAGCGCTGGAACAAGCGGGGGATCAAGACCTGGTATTACACCACCCATCTGCACCGCGGCGCCTTCATGCTGCCGCGCTATGTGGAGGACCTCCTCAAAGAAGAGGAGGATTGACCCAAGCGGGCGGTGAAAGCATCCGGCTGGATGCCGCCCTTTGTCTGAAAACGAACATTTGTCTGGAACCGAAAGGAGTATACATCATGAGCAAACTGCTTGTCATTGGCTGCGGCGGCGTCGCCTCGGTCGCCATTCAGAAGTGCTGCCAGAATTTTGAGACCTTCCCCGAGCTGTGCATCGCCAGCCGCACCGTCGCCAAGTGCGACGCCCTGAAGGCCAAGCTGGAAGCCGCCGGCACCCCGGTGAAGATCACCACCATGACCGTCAACGCCGACGATGTGGAGGACCTGAAGCGGGTCATCCGGGCTTACCAGCCCGACCTGGTCCTGAATGTGGCCCTGCCGTACCAGGATCTTGCCATCATGGACGCCTGCCTGGCCTGCGGCGTCCACTACATCGACACCGCCAACTATGAGCCCGAGAACACCGACGACCCTGCCTGGCGCGCCGTCTACGAAAAGCGCTGCAAGGAGGAGGGCTTCACCGCCTACTTTGACTACAGCTGGCAGTGGGCCTACGCCAAGAAGTTTGAGGACGCCGGCCTGACCGCCATCCTGGGCTCCGGCTTCGATCCGGGTGTCACCAGCGTGTTCACCGCCTACGCCCTGAAGCACTACTTTGACGAGATCCACACCATCGACATCCTGGACTGCAACGGCGGCGATCATGGTTACCCCTTCGCCACCAACTTCAACCCCGAGATCAACCTGCGGGAGGTCTCGGCCAACGGCAGCTACTGGGAGGACGGCCACTGGGTGGAGACCAAGCCCATGGAGATCAAGCGGGAATACGACTTCCCCCAGGTGGGCAAAAAGGATATGTACCTGCTCCACCACGAGGAGATCGAGAGCCTGGCCAAGCATGTGCCCGGCGTCAAGCGGATCCGCTTCTTCATGACCTTTGGCCAGAGCTACCTGACCCACATGAAGTGTCTGGAAAACGTGGGGATGCTGTCCACCAGCCCCGTCATGTTTGAGGGCCGGGAGATCGTCCCCATCCAGTTCCTCAAGGCGCTGCTGCCCGATCCCGCATCCCTGGGTCCCCGCACGGTGGGCAAGACCAACATCGGCTGCATCTACACCGGCGTCAAGGACGGCAAGGAGCGGACCATCTACATCTACAACGTCTGCGACCACCAGGCGTGCTATAAGGAGCTGGGCAGCCAGGCCATCAGCTACACCACCGGCGTGCCCGCCATGATCGGCGCCGCTCTGGTGGCCAACGGCCAGTGGCGCAAGCCCGGCGTCTACAACCTGGAGGAGATGGACCCCGATCCCTTCATGGAGATGCTGAACCAGTACGGCCTGCCCTGGGTGGTGGACGAGCACCCCGCCACCGTCGAGTGAGCCGGGATGGAAGCACTGTACAGCACCGAGCCGGGGCTGCGCACCCCGGTCTATGTCGTGGATGAGGCAGCGCTGGTCCGCAATCTGGAGATCCTGCAGGGGGTCCAGCAGCGGACAGGCTGCCATATCCTGCTGGCCCAAAAAGCCTTTTCCATGTTCCGGGTCTACCCGCTGATCGGGCAATACCTGGCCGGGGCCACGGCCAGCGGCCTTTTTGAGGCCCGGCTGGCCCACGAAGAGATGCCAGGCAGGGAAAACCATGTTTTCAGTCCGGCCTACACCCCGGAGGAAATGCAGGAACTGGTCCGGATCTGCGACCACATCAGCTTCAATTCGCTGGCCCAGCTGGAGGCCCACCGCCAGGTCTGGCAGGCCGCCGGCGTCAGCGTGGGGCTGCGGGTCAATCCCGAGCACTCCACCCAGGAGGGGCATGCCATCTATGACCCCTGCGCGCCGGGCAGCCGGCTGGGCATCCGCCGCTGCGGCCTGCCCGACGCGCTGCCCAGCGGGGTGGAGGGGCTCCACTTCCACACACTCTGCGAGCAGGACGCCGCCCCGCTGATGGAGACCTTTGCAGCCTTTGAGCAGGCTTTCGGCTCGTATCTGCCCGGCATCAAATGGCTGAACCTGGGCGGCGGCCATCACATCACCCGCCCGGGATACGACCTCGAAGCACTGGAGCGCCTGATTTTGTACATCCGGCAGACCTACGGCGTCGAGGTCTACCTGGAGCCGGGGGAGGCCATTGCCCTCAACGCCGGCACCCTTATTACAACGGTGCTGGACGTGGTACAGGCCTCCGATATGCCGGTCCTGATCCTGGACACTTCGGCCGCCTGCCATATGCCCGACGTCCTGGAGATGCCCTACCGGCCTCCGCTGCACGGCGCGGGCCTGCCGGGCGAAAAAGCCTGCACCTGCCGCCTTGCCTCCCGCACCTGCCTGGCGGGGGACGTCATTGGCGAATACAGCTTTGACGCCTGCCCGCAGGTGGGGGACCGCCTTGTCTTTGGCGATATGGCGATCTATTCCATGGTCAAGAACAATACCTTCAACGGGATGCCGCTGCCGGACATCGCTCTGCGCCATGCCGGCGGCAGCTGCGAAGTGGTCCGCCGGTTCGGCTATCAGGACTTCAAGACGCGGCTCTCCTGAAAGGATACGAAAGGGTTTGCCTATGTACAAAATGCCCGCTGAATACCAGCCGCACCGCGCCACCCTGATGATCTGGCCCGTCCGTCCCGGCAGCTGGGGCAAAGACCCCCGCCCGGCACAGGCCGCCTTTGTGCGGGTGTTCGAGGCCATCACGCAGGGAGAGGACCTCTACCTGCTGGCCGGCCCCGGTCACCTGGAGGAAGCCCGCGCCGCCACGGCCCATCTGGACCCGGCGCGGGTGCACCTGCTCTGCATCGACTCGGACGACGCATGGGCCCGCGATGTGGGGCCCACCTTCGTCCAGGATGAGGCGGGCCGGCTGAAAGGGATCAGCTGGCGGTTCAACGCCTGGGGCGGGGAAGTGGACGGCCTCTACGCCGACTGGCAGAAGGACGACGCCGTGGCTTCGGCCTTCTGCGACGCTGCGGGATACCCCTGGGAGGACGCCGCTCCCTTTGTTTTGGAGGGGGGCAGCATCCACACCGACGGGGAGGGGACGGCTCTGGTCACCGAGAGCTGCCTGCTCTCGGCCGGTCGCAACCCGTCCCTGTCCCGACAGGAGATCGAAGCAGAACTCTGCCGCCGTCTGGGCGTCCGCAAAGTGCTGTGGCTGCCCCGCGGCATCTACAACGACGAGACCAACGAACATGTGGACAACGTCTGCGCCTTTGTGGGGCCCGCCGAAGTGGTGCTGGCCTGGACCGACGACCCGTCCGACCCGCAGTACCCGCTTTCGGCGGCGGACCTTGCCTACCTGCAAAGCGTCACCGACGCCCAGGGCCGGCGGCTGAAGATCCACAAGCTGCCCATCCCGGACCACCCCATCCTGTGCAGCGAGGCCGATTGCGACGCCTACGAGTTTGCCCCGGGCGAGGACATCCGGGAGCCGGGGGAGCGGCTGGCTGCCAGCTACGTCAATTTCTATTTCGTCAACGGCGCCGTCCTGGTGCCTCAGTTTGGCGGCGAGAATGCTGCCAGCGACGCCCGCGCCTGCGCCATCCTGCAGGCGCTGTGCCCGGACCGCCGTGTGATCGGCCTGCCTGCGCGGGATATTTTGCAGGGCGGGGGAAACATCCACTGCATCACACAGCAGATCCCGCTGTAAGAGAAGGAGGGGAACACTATGCCTCAAACGACCGTTGCGGCCATCCAGATGACCTGTGTGGCCGACCCGGCCCAGAACCTGGCCCACGCCGAAGAGCTGGTCCGGCAGGCTGCGGCCAAGGGCGCGCAGATCGTCCTGCTGCCCGAGCTGTTCGAACGCCCGTATTTCTGCCAGGAACGCCGGTACGAATACTACGATTACGCGCTGCCGCTGGAAGAAAATCCCGCAGTGCGCCGCTTTGCCGAGGTCTGCCGCGAGCTGGAGCTGGTTATGCCGGTCAGCTTTTATGAAAAAGACGGCACCCGTCTGTTCAACAGCGCTGCCATGCTGGACGCCGACGGCAGCATCCTGGGGATCTATCGCAAGACCCACATTCCGGATGACCATTATTATCAGGAAAAGTTCTATTTCACCCCCGGCAACACCGGTTTCAAAGTGTTTGATACCCAGTACGGCCGGGTCGGGGTGGGCATCTGTTGGGACCAGTGGTTCCCGGAGACGGCCCGCTGCCTGGCGCTGGCCGGGGCGGACCTGATCTTGTATCCAACTGCCATCGGCAGCGAGCCCATCCTGGATGTGGACAGTGCCGGCCATTGGCAGCGGACCATGCAGGGCCATGCGGCCGCCAATGTTCTCCCTGTAGTTGCGGCTAACCGCTACGGCACCGAAGTGGTCACGCCGTGCAGGGAAAACGGGGGTCAGCAGAGCGCGCTGCGGTTTTACGGCACCAGCTTTCTGACCGACGAGACCGGGGCAGTCCTGGTCCAGGCCGGCCGGGACCAGGACGCCGTCCTGACTGCAAGCTATGACTTTGCAGCCATCCGCCAGGCTCGTATGGAATGGGGCTTGTTCCGCGACCGCCGGCCCAAGTGCTATGGCGCGATCTGCGACTTGAACGGATAAACTTCCGCCGCACAATCGCACAATCGTCCTGTATTTATTATTATGAAAAGCGCACCCCGCATCTGTGCACTGAACTGCCCCAGAATTAGTAGACATGAATAAAAAGACCCTCGTGTAGTGGGG
>LBJMR02800__coassemble_180_pt1 | contig 113596 bp, 103 predicted proteins | sample LBJMR02800__metabat2_high_PE_009 | metagenome-assembled genome bin LBJMR02800
AATTTCCCTGTATGTGTCCCGTCCATCCGCACATGTCGGCTGGACGGGACTTTTTGACGGGCTTTTTGCGTCGGTCAGAAGAGCCCTGCCGGCAGGGTGGAACCGGTGAGGGCGGCGGCGTCCTCGCTGAGCATCAGGCAGAGCAGGGCGGCAGCCCGCTCGGGGGCGAGACCGGCGGCGTCCGCCTCGCTGCCGGAGGCCATCGGGCCGGGGGCGATGCAGTTGACGGTGACGCCGGCAGAAGCGTACTCGGCGGCCAGGGAAAGGGCCAGCCCGTTCAAAGCGCCCTGCAGGATGTTGGCCGAGACGGCGCGGGTGGAGGCCCGGCCGTCCAGAAAGACCACCCGGCCAAAGCCCGCCTGGGCCATCTGGGGCAGGATCGCCTTGCACAGCACCAGGGCGCTGTCCAGCGTCACCGCCCGCTCCTGGACGAAGCGCTCCTCGTCAAAGTGGGCATAGGGCGCCTCGATGGGGCGCAGCCCCGCCAGGTGGACAAAGTGGGTGGGGGCGGGGTAGGTGTCGGTCAGGTCGCTGAGGAAGGCGCGGACCGCCAGCGGCTGGGTGAAATCCGCGTCGTAAGGGCGGATGAAGCCCGGCCGGGCCTGGCACAGCCCCGCCAGGCGGGCCAGGTCCCCGCAGCCCTGGGCCAGGATCAGGTCGCCTTCGGCAAGGGTGGGCAGCAGCCGGCCCATCAGGGCCAGCCCCAGCGGCGAGGTCGCGCCGGTGATGAGATAGGTCTTGGACATAAAAGCCCTCCTGTTCTGTTGGAAAATAGATTGAAGTCAGTATAACCTAACAGAGCGGGGCTGTCAACCGGAGCAGGCCGCCGGCGCGGGGGAGTCAGGCGCCCAGATCTTCCAGCAGCGTTTCCAGCTCCTGGAGGCTCCAGACATAATAGCCGGATTTGTACCGCAGCGCGTCCGCTTCGGGCAGGAGGTTGGTGTAGATGTCGGTGCGCTCCAGCAGCTGGCGGGGGACGCCGCCGGCGTCGCAGCGGTAGACCGACAGCCGCCCGCCCTCGTCGCAGAGGTAGTAGCCCGCCGCCTCTTCTTCCACGCCGGAGACGGCCGCCCCCGCCCGGAGGGAGGGGCTGCTGCCGGGGGCGGCGTCCCCGCTGGACGCGGGCCCCTGCCGGCCGGTCCGGGGCGGGACGGCGGCCATCCAGTATAAACTGAACGCGATGGTGAAGGCGCACACCCCATAAAAGAGAAAATACCACAGTTTACGCATAAAGCCGGGCTCCTTTCTGCGCCGGAGGCCGTGGCAGGGCCCCGGCGCGGTCTCGCTGCGCCCCAGCGGCGCATCGGGCGGGGCTGCCAGCGTTTTTGCATTCTTAGGGTGTATCTGAAAACTCCTCAACACTGTCCAATTCTACCAGAAAGGCACATCTGCTGCGTTGCATTCGCTTGCATTCCACAAAAGCAGCCGCGCCGAGCGCGTCCTGCGGACGAAGCAGCGAAGGCACGGCTGGCGCAGCGCTCCGGTTTTCGCAAGCGGGCACCGTCCCGCGCCGCGAAAATCGGCTAAGCGCAAGAGTTTCGGCGCTCATGCGCCTTGCATCTGCACCTTTCTGGCGAATTGTTCAGCATTTTTGACTTCTCAGATACACCCTAGTATGGCCGGAACAGACGATTTTCACACAATAAACGCCAAATAGGCGGCAAATTTCATCCCGGGGCGCTGTACTTTACGGGGGCAAATGTGCTATAATAACCAAGTATCGGAACAAGGACAAGCGATGCCTGGACGTGTGAGCCCCGCGCTTTGGCCGCCTGGCGGGAAGGCGGGGAAAGTAGATAAGGCAGGAAGCACAAAGGCTTTGTTTAAAAGGAGGCGATCTGCTTCGCTATGAATGAAATGAGGCGCATCCACCGCAGCGACGGCGCGGGCGCCCGCGGCGCCGCTGCGGCGGCCGGGCACCGGGTGGTGAACACCACCCACAGCAGAAGAGAGTCTGCGCCGCCCCCGTCCTCCGGCGGGGGCCGGGGGGCAGGCCACGCCGGGGCACCCCAGGGCGGCCGCGGCCCCCGGAAGGAAAAGCCTGAAAAGGAAAAGAAGGAGAAAAAGGGCCATCCCGTGCTGCGGGCCATCTTCCGCATTTTTGCCACCCTCTTCTGCGTGGGGGTCATGGCAGGATGCGCGCTGGCGGTGTGCATGGTGTTTTATGTGGTGCAGGCCACGGCCAACGACGGCGACCTGCTCAACCTGGACCAGATCGAGCTGAGCCAGTCCAGCGTGGTGGTGGCCACCGACCCCGACACCGGCGCGCAGATCGAGTACGCCACCCTCCGCTCCTCCAACAGCCACCGGATGTGGGTGGACCTGGAGCAGATCCCCGAGTACCTGCAGTACGCGTTCATCTGCACCGAGGACAAGGATTTTTACACCGAGCCGGGCTTCAACCTCAAGCGCACCGTGGGCGCGATGATCAACGAATATATCGTGCCCATTTACAGCTCCCGGCAGGGCGCATCCACCATCGAGCAGCAGCTGATCAAAAACCTCACCGAGGACGACAGCGCCAGCGGCATCGAGGGCGCGCTGCGCAAGCTGCGGGAGATCTACCGCGCCTACACCCTCTACCGCAACTACTCCAAGGAGACCATCCTGGAAGCCTACCTGAACACCATCAGCTTCACCGGCACCATCCAGGGCGTTCAGACCGCTTCGCTGGAGTATTTTGGCAAGGAAGTCGATCAGCTGACCCTCTGGGAATGCGCCACCATCGCTTCCATCACCAAAAACCCCACCAACTACAACCCCCGCACCAACCCCGAAAACCTGATCAACCGCCGCAATTTTGTCCTTTATAATATGTGGGATCAGGGGGTCATCACCGAGGACGTCTACCGCGAGGCCATCGCCCAGCCCCTGGTCCTGGCCGAGGAGGACACTTCCCGGACCACCGCCACCAACAACTCCTACTTCACCGACGCCCTCTTTGAGGAAGTGGTGCAGGACATCATGGAGAAGGAGGGCATCACCGAGGCGGCGGCCCAGCAGATGCTGTACACCGGCGGCTTTACCATCGAGGCCACCGTCAACCCCAAGGTCCAGGCCCAGATGGAAGAGCTGATGCTGAACACCGGGGACGCCTATTTCCCCGCCGGCTGGCATGAAGAGCCGGTGTCCAGCCTGTCGGAGGACGACATCCCCGTCTACAACGACGACGGCACCCTCAAGACCACCACCGCCGAGGACGGCACCGTCACCTACTACCGCAATGTCCGCACCCAGGCGGCCATGGTCACCCTGGACTACGACGGCAATGTGATCGCGATGGTCGGCGGCCTGGGCGAAAAGACCCGCGACCTGACCCTCAACCGCGCCTACAGCGTCACCAGGCAGACCGGCTCGGCCATCAAACCCATCGGCGCCTACGCTCTGGGCATCGAGTACGGGCTGGTCAACTGGTCCACCATGCTGAACAACTCCCCCCTCTACCTGAAGAGCGACATGGTGATCCGGGACGATGACTACTGCCGCCGCAACGGCCTGTCGGGCCTGTCGGACGAGGCGCTGCGGGCCTACCCCAACGCCTGGCGCAGCTGGCCCAAGAACTACGGCGGCAACTACGGCGACAACACCGACGTCCCCCTGTGGAACGGCCTGGCCCGCTCCCTGAACACCATCGCCGCCCGGGTGGGCGACCTGGTGGGGGCGAACACCATCTTCAACTTCCTTTACAACACCCTGCAGCTGGACACCCTTGACCCGGTCAACGATGTGGGCCTTGCCCCCCTGGTCATGGGCAGCCAGACCCACGGCGTCACCCCCATGGACCTGGCGGCGGCGTTCCAGATCTTCTACGACGGCCAGTACACCACCCCCCACCTTTACACCCGCGTGCTGGACCGGGACGGCAACATCTATCTGGAAAACAACGCCACCAGCTACCAGGCTCTGACGCCCCAGACCGCCACCATCATGAACCAGCTGCTGCAGAACGTCCTGTACAGCAGCGTGGGCACGGCGGGCGGCCGGTACCCCACGGCGGGCAATATGCGGTCCTTCGGCAAGACGGGTACCGCCACCGACGAGCGCGACCTGTGGTTCGTGGGCGGCACCCCATACTATGTGACTGCCGTCTGGTGGGGTTACGACTCTCCCTATGACATGACCCTGACCCTGGGCAGCCAGGCCAGGACCCGCACCTGCGTCGAAGCGTGGCGGGCCCTGATGAACACCGTCCAGGAGGGGTATGAGACCAGGGAATTCCCCATGGCGGAAGGTGTGGTCCAGCGCTCCTACTGCACCCAGAGCGGCCTGCTGGCCGGCCCGGGCTGCCCCGGCCGCGCCACCGGCTACTACAAGGCCGACGACCTGCCCGCCACCTGCAACTACGACCACAGCGGCGGCATCGTCTCCAGCCAGGTGGACACCGAAGGCGTCATCACCGACTGAGCGGCGCCCTGAGGCCCGGGCCTGCATCCGCGGGACAGAGACAGTGTGCTGCCCCGGGCGGACAGTCCGGCCGCGGCGGCCGGCCCCAAAAGGCGCTTTTGTGTATTGCACTTTCGGCAACAGAAGCGCCGCGTCCCGTGGAAAAACTGTCGAAACTGCCAAAATAGCATCCGCCCTCTTGCAATGCGGGAGGGCGGATGCTATTATATTTCCCGTGAATACAGTTGTGCTTGAGAGGTGAACAAGTTGGAGCGCCGATTTTATCTTGTGGACGCGCAGGTGCTGCCGGAAGTCTTTTTGAAAGTCATCCGGGCCAAGGAGCTGCTGGCCAGCGGCCAGGCACGGAACATTTCGGCCGCCACACGGGCGGTGGGGCTGTCCCGCAGCGCCTATTACAAATACAAGGACTGCATCTTTGATTCGGAAAACGGGCGGGAGCTGATCACCGTCATGGCCACCCTGCGGGACCAGACCGGCGCGCTGCAAAGCCTGCTGGCCGGCATCAGCAGCGCCGGGGCCAGCATCGTCACCATCAACCAGGCCACGCCGGAAAACGGCACCGCCCAGGTGGCGGTGACCATCCGCACCGGCACCATGCAGATGACCCCGGACGAGCTGGCGGCCATGCTCTCCCGGCAGAGCACGGTGGTGGGGGTCAGGCTGGGCTACGACGGCTGAAAGCCGGCCGGGACCGTATTTTTTTGAAAGGACAGGAGCGAGGAGACTATGGCTAAGATCGCAATTTTAGGCTTTGGCACCGTGGGCAGCGGCGTATATGAGGTCCTGAACCGGAACGCGGCGAGCGTTGCCCGCCGGGCCGGCGAGCCGGTGGAAGTGAAATACATCCTGGACGTCCGGGATTTTTCGGACCGGCCGGACGCACACCTCTTTGTCAAGAACATCGACGTCATCCTCGCCGACCCCGAGGTCCGAGTGGTGGTGGAGACCATCGGCGGCACCCGCTTTGCCTACCCCTATGTGCGGCAGGCCCTGGAGAGCGGCCGCAGCGTCTGCACCTCCAACAAGGAGATGGTGGCCACCTACGGCGCCGAGCTGCTGGCCCTGGCCAAGAGCCACGACTGTGCGTTCCTGTTCGAGGCGTCGGTGGGGGGCGGCACCCCCATCATCACCCCCATGCACCAGTGCCTGGCGGCCAACGTCATCACCGGGGTGGAGGGCATCGTCAACGGCACCACCAACTTTATGCTGACCAAGATGGCCCGGGAGAACATGGGCTTTGCCGAGGCCCTCAAGATCGCCCAGCAGCTGGGCTATGCCGAGACCAAGGACCCCGGCGACGACGTGGACGGCCGGGATGCCTGCCGCAAGATCGCCATCCTGGCCTCCCTGGTGTGCGGGCACCACATCTACCCCCAGAACATCCCCACCCGGGGCATCCGGGACATTACGGTGGCCGACGTCCAGGCCGCCGGCCGGCTGGGCTGCGTCATCAAGCTGATCGCCTGGATGAAGCTGCTGCCCGGCGGCGGGGTGGCCGCCGGGGTGGAGCCCTGCCTGGTCCCCCATGAAAACCAGCTGGCCGGCGTGGACGATGTGTTCAACGCCGTCAAGGTCAAGGGGGATATGCTGGGCGACGTGGTCTTTTACGGCAAGGGCGCGGGCAAGCTGCCCACCGCCAGCGCCGTGGTGGCCGACGTGGTGGACGCCCTGAAACACGGGGTGCGGATGCACGACAGCCTGTTCTGGCAGCCGGCCGAGCCGGCCGAGGGGATGCTCACCGACCCGGCCCCGGCGGCATATTATGTGCGTGTGGAGGGGGCGGCCCCTGCCGTGGTGGAGGCCATCTGCGGCCCCGGCCAGCTGGTGGCCGAGCACTACGACGGCTGCGCCTATCTGATCGAGCAGGCGGACGCCGCCGCCCTGGAGGCCGCGGCCCGCAAGATCGAGGCGGTGGGGGGCAGCGTCAAGCTGGTGCTGCGCCGCCTGCCCGCGGACGACTGAGGGAGGGCGCGCCATGAAACAGATCAAAGTATCGGTCCCGGCCACCAGCGCCAACGTGGGCTCCGGCTTCGACGCGGTGGGCCTGGCCGTCACCCTGTACAATACCGCCACCTTTGAGGAGTGCGACAAGCTGGACATCTCGGCGGCGGACGGCACCCGCATCCCCCGGGGCGAATCCAACCTGATCTACCGCTCGGCCAAGAGCCTGTTCGACCGGGTGGGCAAACGGATGCCCCCCCTGCGGATCGTCCAGACCAACCCCATCCCCATGGCGCGGGGCCTGGGCTCGTCCTCGGCCTGCATCATCGCGGGGCTGCTGGGGGCCAACCGGATGCTGGGGGATGTGCTGGACACCCAGGAACTGCTGACCCTGGCCACTGCCATCGAGGGGCACCCCGACAACGTGGCCCCGGCCCTGCTGGGGGGCCTGACCACCAGCGTCTTTGAGGGCGGGCAGGTCTATTCGGTCAAGCGGGAGGTGGACCCCAGCCTCTGCTTTGCGGCAGTGGTGCCCGACTACAAGCTGCTGACCGAGGCGGCCCGGGCCGCCCTGCCGGGGCAGATCCCCCACAGGGACGCGGTCTACAACCTGTCCCGGGCGGCGCTGCTGCCGGCGGCCTTCTGCGACGGGCGGCACGACCTGCTGCCCATCGCCACCGAGGATAAGCTGCACCAGCCCTACCGCATCCCCCTGATGCCCGGCTCGAAGGAAGTGTTCGCCCTGGCAAAGGAGTGCGGGGCCCTGGCCGTCTATGTGTCGGGGGCCGGCAGCACCGTCATGGCGGTGGCGGAGCGCAGCGGGGCGGACGCATTTTACACCAGGCTGGAACAGGGGCTGGAAGCCCTGGAGGGCCTGGACGGATGTGAAGCATTCACACTGCTGCGCCTGGATGCAGACAACACCGGCGCAACGGTCGAATGACAGAGGAACAGAGAAGTTTTGCACCTTTGGCCTCTGGATAGAGGATGGGATGCCTCTGGAAACGCCCCGGCGCCCCCAGCGGGCGGGCCGGGCCTGCCCCGGACGCAGAGCGGCCGGCACGCTGAGGCAAAGAAAGGGCCCGGTTTTCCGGCTGGTTTCCGATGCACCCTAGAGAAAGAGGAGAGTGACAAGTATGGCGTTGATCGTACAAAAGTTCGGCGGCTCATCGGTCCGTGACCGCGAGCGTATTTTCAACGTGGCGCGCATCGTGGCGCAGACCCACAACGCAGGCAACGACGTGGTGGTGGTGGTGTCCGCCCAGGGCGACACCACCGACGACCTGATCGCAAAGGCGGCGGAGATCACCCACAACCCATCCGCCCGGGAAATGGATATGCTGATGGCCTCCGGCGAGCAGATCAGCATCGCGCTGCTGGCCATGGCGCTGAACGAGATCGGCTGCCACGCCACCAGCCTGACCGGCTGGCAGGCTGGCTTCCACACCGACCGGGCCTACACCAAGGCCCGCATCAAGCGGATGGACGTGGAGCGCATCGCGTCGGAGCTGGAGCGCAACCGCATCGTGGTGGTGGCGGGCTTCCAGGGCATCAACAAGCTGGACGACATCACCACGCTGGGCCGGGGCGGCTCGGACACCAGCGCGGTGGCCATCGCGGCGGCCCTGCACGCCGACCGGTGCCAGATCTTTACGGATGTGGAGGGCGTTTATACCGCCGACCCCCGCAAGGTGCGCAATGCCCGCAAGCTGCCCGAGATCACCTTTGACGAGATGCTCGAGCTGGCAAGCCTGGGCGCGCAGGTGCTGAACAACCGCAGCGTGGAGCTGGCCAAGAAATACAATGTGGAGCTGGAGGTCCTCTCCAGCCTGAACCCGGTGCCCGGCACTGTGGTCAAGGAGGTTGCAAAGGATATGGAAGGTATGCTGATCAAGGGTGTCGCAAAAGATACCGACGTCGCCGTCATCTCGGTCATGAACGTCCCCGACGAGCCGGGCATGAGCTTTAAGATCTTTGGGATGCTGGCCCAGAAAAAGGTCAATGTGGACATCATCCTGCAGTCCACCGGCCGCAACGGCATGAAGGACGTGATCTTCACCTGCTCGCAGGGGGATGCACCCATCGCCGTGCGCGCCCTGAAGGAGAGCGAGCGGTTCAGCCAGGTGACCTGCTCCAACGACTACGCCAAGGTGTCCATCGTGGGCGCCGGCATGCAGAGCCACAGCGGCGTGGCCGCCAGCATGTTCGAGGCGCTGGCCAACAGCAACATCAACATCCATATGATCTCCACCAGCGAAATCAAGATCTCCTGCATCATCGACCGCGAGGAGGCCGACCGCGCCGTCAGCGCCATCCACGACAGCCTGTTCCACTGAGAGCCGCCTGTCCGGTCTTGCACAGCGATCCCGTCCGCCGGGCTGCCGGCTGGACGGGATTTTTTTGCCCGGGGGAGGGCAAGGGGATAAAATTGCATGAAATATGTCTTGCCTGTGATAAAAATGTTAATTTTAGCGCTCTACTATTGACAGTGCTAAAACATCGTGCTATAGTAAAGCCGTGCCCAGGAGGAAGGGGCACGGGGATCAAAACCTCCGCCCCCGCCACACCGGAAGCACCTGTTGACCCCTTCAGGGCCATGATTGGAGGTTTGACTTATGTTACTGCCTGCTGTTTTTCATGAGAATCTGTTCGATGATTGGTTTGACCCGTTCTTTGACGACATGGACCGGGAGCTGAACCGCGAATCCCGCCAGGTTTTTGGTAAGCGCGGCGCCAACATGATGAAGACCGACGTCAAGGATACCGGCAGCGCCTATGAGGTCGCCGTCGATCTGCCCGGCTGCAAGAAAGAGGACGTCCGGATGGAGCTGGACAACGGCTATCTGACCATCCAGGCCGTCCGCAGCCACAGCCAGGACCAGACCGACAAGAACGGCCGCTATGTGCGCCGGGAAAGCTTCTCCGGTACCTGTGCCCGCAGCTTCTACGTCGGGGAGGACGTCAAGAAAGAGGACGTCCGCGCGAAGTTTGAGGACGGTGTGCTCAAGATCACCCTGCCTCATGCCGAACAGAAGAAGGAGCTGCCCGCCGCTGACGCGAATCTGATCGAGATCGAGTGACGGCGGCTGCGCGCTGTGAAGCGCCATCGGATGCCCCCGGGGGACCGCAAGGCCCTCCGGGGGCATTTTTGGTCCTGTTCCTGGCAGAGCGATACGCTGTATGCTGGAAAATAGATGAAAACGCACGCATACAGGTTTGAAAATGGAGAAAGCAGATGCGACTGTGAACTTTTGATGAACATTAGCACTCTGTGCTTGACAGTGCTAAAAATCGGTGTTATACTATAGCCGTACTCAGGAGGAAGGCACAGAGAGCAAAAAGCTCCCCAAAGGCGCCCTCCCCGCTGGGGGCACGAAGTTGTTTTACCGGCCCTGCGGGGCCGTTGATGGGAGGTTTGACTTATGTTACTGCCTGCTGTTTTTCATGAGAATCTGTTCGACGACTGGTTCGATCCGTTCTTCGAGAGTATGGACCGGGAGCTGAACCGCGAGACCCGCAACACCCTGGGCCACCGCGCCGCCAACATGATGAAGACCGACGTCAAGGAGGTCGAGGGCGGCTATGAGATGGATGTGGACCTGCCCGGCTGCAAGAAAGAGGATGTCAAGATGCAGCTGGAGGACGGCTATCTGACCATCCAGGCCGTCCGCAGCCACACCAACAACGAGTCGGGCCAGAACGGACGGTACGTCCGCCGCGAGACCTTTGCCGGCACCTGCGCCCGCAGCTTCTATGTGGGCGACCAGGTCAAGAAGGAGGACATCCACGCCAAGTTTGAGGACGGCGTGCTGAAGATCACCCTGCCCCGCGCCGAGGCCCGGAAGGAACTGCCCAAGGCCAACCCCAACCTGATCGACATTGAGTGATCCCCCGCGGAGGGCGTCCAAAGAACAGAACAGGCCCCCGGAAGGCTCGAAAACCTTCCGGGGGCCTTTTTGGTGGGGGATGTGCAGGACGGGGCCTGCCGGTTCGGACGATTACAGCTTTTTGCCGGTGAGCAGCTCGTAGGCTTCCAGGTACTTGTCGATGGTTTTGTCGATGACGTCCTGGGGCAGCAGGTAGTCGCTGTCGGGGTTGGCCTTCAGCCAGTCGCGGACGAACTGCTTGTCGAAAGAGGGCTGGCCGTGGCCCGGCTCATAGCCCTCCAGGGGCCAGAAGCGGGAGGAATCGGGGGTCAGCATCTCATCGCCCAGCACCACGTTGCCGGCCTCGTCCAGGCCGAACTCGAACTTGGTGTCCGCAATGATGATGCCGCGGCTCAGGGCGTAGTCGGCGCACTTCTTGTACAGGGCGATGGTGTAGTCGCGCAGCTTGCGGGCGTATGCCTCGCCTTTGCCGGGGAAGTGCTTTTCCAGCACCTCGATGCTCTGCTCGTAGGAGATGTTCTCGTCGTGGTCGCCCAGGTCGGCCTTGGTGCTGGGGGTGTAGATGGGCTCGGGCAGCTTGTCCGACTCACGCAGGCCCTCGGGCAGGGTGATGCCGCAGACCTTGCCGGTCTTCTGGTAGCTGGCCCAGCCGCTGCCGGTGATGTAGCCGCGGACGATGCACTCGATGGGCAGCATGGTCAGCTTGCGGCAGAGCATGCTGTTGCCCTCGAACTGGGGCTGGCGGAAGAACGGGGGCATATCGGCGGTGTCCACCGAGATCATGTGGTTGGGCAGCAGGTCTTTGGTGTAATCGAACCAGAACTTGCTCATCTGGGTCAGGACGGCGCCCTTTTTGGTGATCTTGTTCTTGAGGATCACGTCAAAGGCGGAGATGCGGTCGGTGGCCACCATGACCAGGGCGTCGCCCACATCGTAGATCTCGCGCACTTTGCCCTCTTTGAAAGGCTTGTATTCAGTCATCGAAAAACACTCCTTCTTTGCCGGAAAGCGGCTGTCGCCGCCAAAATTTCGTACCGCCTTATTGTACCACATCCGCGCGGCTTTTCCTACTGCCAGAACAGGGGAGTTGCCCCCCGGCAGGGAAGGAATTCTGGTCAAAACTGCAAAAAAGCCGCCCTTTCGGACGGCTCTTTTGCAAGATAAGTATGACTACTCCGGCGCATTCGCTGCCGGGGCGGGCTTTTACGCCGCGCGGAACCCCTTGCCGATGATCTCGCTGGAGTTGACGATGGTGATAAAGGCGTGGTTGTCGTTCAGCCGCAAAAAGTTGCGCAGCTGGGTGGCCTCCCGCCGGGTGAGCACCGTCATGACGACGGTCAGCTCCTTGCCGGTGTAGGCGCCCTGGGCCTCCTCGATGGTGGCCGAGCGGTGCAGCACGTCCAGGATGAAGTCGGTGACGTCCTCGGGGTTGGAGGTGACCACCGTGCACACCTTGCGCTGGTTGATGCTCTCGATGACGCCGTCCACCACAAAGGACTTGCCGATCAGGCCCAGGAAACTGTACAGGCCGCTGGAGACCCCGAAGATCAGGGCCGCGCCGCAGACGATCAGCACGTCGCTGGCCATCAGGGCGGAGCCGATGTTCAGGGAAGAATGCCGGGTCAGGATCATGGCAACAATATCAGTGCCGCCGGTGGAAGCGCCGATGTTGAACACGATGGCGCTGCCAATGGCCGGCAGCAGCACCGCAAAGATCAGCTCCAGCAGGGTGTCGTTGGTAAAAGGGGCGGGCATGGGCCAGATGGCCTCGCACAGGGAGACGTAGAAGGACAGCGCGATGGAAGAAAACACCGTCCACCCCATGCAGCTGATGCCCAGAAAAACAAAGCCCAGCACCACCAGCACCAGATTGAGCACCCACATGAAAAAGCCCACGTTGAACTGGGGGAACATGGCCGCCAGCAGCACCGACAGGCCCGAGGTGCCCCCGAAAGCGAAGTGGTTGGGGCTTTTGAACCAGACGATGCCCAGGGCGGTCAGGATCAGGCCCACGTTCAGCAGGACGAAAAAGGAGAGGTTTGCGAGTAGTTTTTCCTTTTTAAAGGCGTCTTTGACTAAGTCGATCATAATTCCATTCCTCATTGGCCGGCTCCGGCAGGGCGCCCAAAGCGCCCGGAAGGCGGGGGAGCTTTGGGATACATCCTGAGAGCGCGAAAAATTTTCACCATGCAGAATATACGATACTTCCCGCTTCCTGTCAAGCATTTTGCACGAATCGCCGGCGGAAAAATTGCGGATGGTGCATAAAAAGAAAAAACTGGCCCCCACCGCCTTGCAGGAAAACGAAAAATGTTGTATGATATGTCCAGATTGTCAAACGATCCCGGCCGGCCGGCAGGCGCGGACGGCCGGCGGCAGCCCCAAAACCGGGCTGGGATGCGACAAAAAGAGGAACGCGCCTGCATGAGGGAGAATCGCACTATGGCTGACAAAAACTTTTTGACCGAGATCATCGACGCCGACCTGGCCGCAGGCAAGGTCAGCGAGATCCATACCCGTTTCCCGCCCGAGCCCAACGGCTACCTGCACATCGGCAGCGCCAAGGCCATCTATATCAACTGGTCCATCGCCAGGGCCTACGGCGGCAAGTTCAACCTCCGCCTGGACGACACCAACCCCGCCCGGGAGGACGTGGAGTATGTCAACAGCATCCTGGAGGACCTGCACTGGCTGGGCGCCGACCCCGACGGCGGCGTCTTTTACGGCAGCGACTACTTTGAGCAGTGCTATGAATACGCCGAACAGCTGATCCGGGAGGGCAAGGCCTACGTGGACGACCTGACCCGGGACGAGATGCGGGAGTACCGCGGCAGCGACGCCGGCAAGCCCAGCCGGCCCTCCCCCTGGCGGGACCGCACCCCCGAGGAGAACCTGGACCTGTTCCGCCGGATGAGGGCAGGGGAGTTCCAGGAGGGCGAAAAGACCCTGCGGGCCAAGATCGACCTGGCCAGCCCCAACATGAACCTGCGCGACCCCGCCATCTACCGCATCAAGTACGAGCATCACCACCGCCAGGGGGACAAGTGGTGCATCTACCCCATGTACGACTTTGCCCACCCCATCCAGGACGCCATCGAGGGCATCACCCACAGCATGTGCAGCCTGGAGTTTGAGAACCACCGCCCCCTGTACGAGTGGGTCATCACCAACCTGTTTGGCACCGAGTTCCCCAAGCAGCGGGAGTTTGCCCGCCTGAACATGACCAACACCGTCATGAGCAAGCGCTACCTGCGGGAGCTGGTGGAGACGGGCATGGTGGACGGCTGGGACGACCCCCGGATGCCCACCCTCTGCGGCCTGCGCCGCCGGGGCTACACCCCCACCTCCATCTTTACCTTTGTGCGGGAGGCGGGCATCTCCAAGGCCGACAACCTGATCGACATGCGCCAGCTGGAAGCCTGCGTCCGCAGCGAGCTGGACCTGACCGCCCAGCGCCGGGTGGCGGTGCTGCACCCGGTCAAGCTGATCGTGGACAACTACCCCGCGGACAGGACAGAGGACTTCTGCCTGGCCAACAACCCCAACCGGGAAGCCTGCGACTGCTCCACCCGCAACTGCGTCTTCAGCCGGGAGCTGTGGATCGAGGTGGAGGACTTTGCCGAGGTGCCGCCCCCCAAGTTCAAGCGGCTGACCGTGGGCGGCGAGGTGCGCCTGATGGGCGCCTATATCGTCCGCTGCACCGGCGTGGACAAGAACGAGGACGGCAGCATCGCCGCCATCCACTGCACCGCCGACCTGGAGACCGGTTGCGGCAACCCCGCCGACGGCCGCAAGGTCAAGGGGACCATCCACTGGGTCAGCGCGGAGCACTGCGTGGAGGCCGAGGTGCGTCTGTACGACAAGCTGTTCACCCGCGAGAACATGAACAACCTCCCCGAGGGGACCAGCTACAAGGACTTCCTCAACCCGGAGAGCGTCACCGTCTGCACCGGCTGCAAGCTGGAGGCATCCCTCGCCGAGGCAAAGCCGGGGGACAAGTTCCAGTTCGTCCGCAACGGCTTCTTTACCCCGGACTCCCGGCACCCCGGGGTGTTCAACCGGATCGTTACCCTGCGGGACAGCTTCAAGCCCGCTCAAAAATAAAAGGAACACAATCCAAGAAGGAGGAACTTTGCCCCTATGCCCAAACGAATGCTGCGCAATGTCCTGTTGATGGCGGTGGTCACCCTGCTGATGGCCATTGCCCTGGTCTTTTATATCCGCAACACCCAGCCCCTGCCCGGCGGCGAAAACCCCGGCAGCGTGCTGCTGCACGACGGCGTTTACACGTCGGTGCAGCAGGGCTACGTCAGCGAGGTGACCGTCACCGTCACCGTCTCCAGCGGGATGGTGTCCGCGGTGGAGGCCGACGCCTCCGGGGAGACCCCCGCGCTGGGCGGCGTCGCCGCGGCCCAGCTGGCAGAGAGCCTGACCGAGGCCGGCTCCACCGCCAATGTGGACGTGGTGGCTGGCAGCACCTTTACCAGCCAGGCCGTCCTGGCCGGCATGGATGACTGCCTGGCGCAGGCAGCTGCGGGCTAAAAAGATGACACGGCGTCCCTGTGGCGGGCCAGTCCACGCTGCAGGGGCGCTTTGTTTTGGGAGGGACTATGCGCGAGATTCTGGATTACATCCCCCTGCCGGAAGGCGGGGCGGCCCTGGCCCGGGTCTACGGGGACAGCCCGGTGCTGGCCCTGCCCGAGGCGCTGCCCGGACCGGAGGGCGGGGCCCTGCCCCTGGTCAAACTGGGAGGCTACTGCTTTGCCGAGACGGTCCGGGACCAGCACCGGGGGCCCCTGCTCCGCTGCGTGCGGGAGGAGGGGGGCGCGCTGCGTCCCATCGCCCCGGAACAGGCGCCGCAGGAGGACCTGCACCCGGCGGCGGGGCGCTTCCTGGAGGAAGTCGCCCTGCCGGCCGCCCTGCGGGAGGTGGGCAACTGCACCTTTTACAACTGCCGCGCCCTGCGCCGGATCACGGCGGGGGGCGGGCCGCTGGCCATGGGCAGCGACGTCTTTCTCAACTGCTTTGATCTGGCGGAGGTGGTGCTGTACGCCAGCCCCGACGCCGCCACCGGCCTGCCGGCCATCGTGAACAACCTGGCCGGCAACCTGCGGGCGGTCTTTCGGCCGGAAGGGCCGGAGGGGGCGGTGTGCGCCGCCTTCCGCTATCCCGAATACTGGGAGGACATCGAGGAGACCCCCGCCCACATCCTGCTGCACACCTTTTCGGGGCAGGGGTACCATTACCGCCAGTGCTTCCGGGACGGGCGGCTGCTGCCCGGGGAGTACGACGCCGTGTTTGCCCAGGGCCACGGCGGGGACGACCCCACCTACATGGCCCTGCTCTGTCTGGACCGGCTGCGCTATCCCTGGCAGCTGGAGGAGGGGGCCGCGGGGCTCTACCGGGCGTTCCTGGCCCGGCAGGGGAGCGTGGCGGCGGAGTGCCTGATCCGGGCCCAGGACCGGGAAGGGCTGAAAGCTCTGCTGGGGCTGGGTGTGATGGACGGCTCCGCCCTGGCGGCGGCCTCCCGGGCGGCCCAGAGGGCGGGAGACGCCCAGGCCGCGGCCCTGCTGGCGGACGCCGAATACCAGGCCCAGGCCGCCGCCCCCCGGCGCCGGCGGCGGTACGATTTTGACTTTTGACCCCACAGGGAAAGGAGGCGGTCCCCATGGCGCGGAAAGCGCCCGTTGACTTCAACGCGCCCTTCCAGTCGGCGCGGCCCGAGACCCAGGAGGAATGGCAGGCCCGGATGGGCGGCGAGGTGCTGGCCGTCCTGCGCAGCGGGCTGTATCTGGAGTTCCGGTTCCTGGACCAGGCACTGGGGGCCCTGCAGCCCGTGCCCGACGAGCGGTGCGGGGTGCTGGCCACCGACGGGGTGAACCTGTACTATCAGCCCAGCGCCCTGCTGCGGCTGTACCGGCAGAACCCGAAGTATCTCAACCGGTTGTATTTGCACACGGTATTCCACTGCGTATTCCGGCATCTCTGGATGCAGGGCAGCCGGGACCCGGTGCTGTGGCATACGGCCTGTGACATCGCGGTGGAAAATGTCATCGACGGGCTGGGGCGCAAAAGCGTGGCCCGGCCCCTGACCTACGTCCGCCGCCGGGCCTACGAGGCGCTGACCGCCGGCGGCCATGTGGCGGCTGCGGCCCCGGCCTATCGCTGGCTGCTGAGCCAGACCCCCGGGGTCCAAAAGCAGCTGGCCCGGGAATTTTATGCCGACGACCACCGCCTGTGGCCCCGGCCGGGCCAGCCCAACCCGCCCATGCCCCAGGTGCAGGCCCAGGCAGCCTGGCAGAAGATTGGCCGGCGGATGGAGACCGAACTGGAGCTGCACGCCAGGGAGGCCGGCGACGAGGGCGGGAACCTGGCCGAGGCGGTGAAAGCTGCCAACCGCAGCCGCAGCAGCTACCGGGATTTCCTGCGCCGGTTCTGCGTCCTGCGGGAGGAGCCCCGCCTGGACCCCGACACCTTTGACCTGAACTTTTACACCTACGGGCTGTCGGTCTACGGCAATATGCCCCTGATCGAGCCGGTGGAGACCCGGGAGAGCAAAAAGATCGAGGAGATCGCCCTGGTCATCGACACCAGCTATTCCACCTCGGGGGCGCTGGTGCGCAGCTTTTTGTCCGAGACCTACGCGCTGCTCAAGCAGCGGGAGAGCTTTTTCCGCCGGATGAACCTGCACATCATCCAGGCCGACAATCAGGTCCAGCGGGACCACCTGGTGACCACCGAGGACCAGCTGATCGACCTGATGGACCACTTTGAGCTGGCGGGGGGCGGCGGCACCGATTTCCGCCCTGCCTTCGAGTACGTCACCCGGCTGTGTGAGGAAAAGAAGTTCCAGAACCTGCGGGGGCTGCTCTACTTCACCGACGGGATGGGGACCTACCCCGCCCGGCGGCCGCCCTACGACACGGCCTTCCTGTTCCTGGGGGACCGATTCGACGGCGCAGGGGTGCCCCCCTGGGCCATGAAGGTGGTGCTGGACGAGGACGAGTTTGTCCCGCCGGCCCCGGCGGCCGCCCGGGACGCCCAGGACGAGGACGTGGACCTGTACCGGGAGCTGAACAACTCGTAACGATTGGGCCCGGTCCGGCCGCAGGGCCGGCAGGATGACCCGCAAGGAGTTTTTGCTTATGAACATCAAACGCGCAAAAGAAGAGATCGAGCGGACGGTCAGGGCCTACCTGGCCAAGGACGCTCTGGGCGAATACGCCATCCCGGCGGTGCGCCAGCGGCCCATCCTGCTGATGGGCCCGCCGGGCATCGGCAAGACCCAGATCCTGGAGCAGGCCGCCCGGGAGTGCGGGGTGGCGCTGGTGGCCTACACCATCACCCACCATACCCGCCAGAGCGCCGTGGGCCTGCCCTTTATCCGGCAGAAGCACTACGGCGGCCGGGACGTCTCGGTCACCGAGTACACCATGAGCGAGATCATCGCTTCGATCTACGAAAAAATGGAGGCCACCGGCCTGCAGGAGGGCATCCTGTTCATCGACGAGATCAACTGCGTCTCCGAGACGCTGGCCCCCACCATGCTGCAGTTCCTGCAGTGCAAGACCTTCGGCAACCAGGCGGTGCCGGCGGGCTGGGTGATCGTGGCGGCGGGCAACCCCCCCGAGTACAACAAGTCGGTCCGGGATTTTGACATCGTCACCCTGGACCGGGTCCGCCGGATGGACATCCAGCCCGACCTGCCCGCCTGGCGGGAGTATGCCCGTCAGGTGGGCATCCACGGAGCCATCCTGAGCTATCTGGAGCTGCATCCCCAGAACTTCTACCAGATCAACGCCGACGTGGAGGGGACCCAGTTTGTCACCGCCCGCGGCTGGGAGGACCTGTCCAACCTGCTGGACGCCTACGAGGCGCTGGGGATGCAGGCCGACGAGGAGGTCATCCGCCAGTATTTGCAGCACAAAACGATCGCGGAGGACTTTGCCGCCTATCTGGACCTCTATTACAAGTACCGGGACGACTACGGCGTGGAAGAGATCCTGGCCGGCAAACCCCGCCCCGCGGCCTTTGCACGGCTGCTGAACGCGCCGTTTGACGAGCGGCTGTCCCTGGTCAGCCTGCTGCTGGCGGGGCTCAAGAGCCGCTTTGCGGACTCCTGCCGCCGCAACGCGGTGGCCGACGACTGCTACGCCCTGCTGCGCCAGCTGAAGCAGGACCTGGCCGCTTTGCCCGACGCCGAGCCCGGCGACCCCGAGACCATGCTGCAGCAGCAGATCGCCGACCACGAGGCCGAGACGGACCGCCTGCGGACGGCGGGCGCCCTGGACAAGGAGGGGCTGGCCCATCGGCTGGGGGTGGCAGGGGCCCTTCGGGACTGGGCGGGCCGGCTGCGCCGCGCCCACGCCGCCGCCACCCAGGAAGCCCTGGAGCTGCTGCGGAGCTACTTCGAAGACCTGGCCGACCAGCGGGAAAAAGTCCAGGACGAGGCCGCCGCCGCGCTGGAGGCCGCCTTCGACTTTATGGAGGATGCCTTTGGCGAAAGCCAGGAGATGGTGGTCTTTGTCACCGAGCTGACCGTGTCGCCGGCGGCCCACACCTTCATCGCCGAGAACGGCTGCCAGCGGTATTTCCGCTACAACAAGGAGCTGCTGCTGGACAACCGCAAGGCCGCGCTGGACCGGGAGCTGGCTGCCGAAGAGCAGCGCCATGGCGCCGGCCCCAAGGGCTGAGCCTGTAATAATACCCAAAGAAACAAAAAGGCCCGTGCCGGCGTGGAAGCCGGCGCGGGCCTCAGCGTGTCGCAAAAGCGCCACGCTTTAGGGGGAACCCATTTCTGCGCGCAGTCGCGCGGCAGAAATTCCTTCCCCCTAATATCCCCCTGGGGACAAAATTGAGCGCTGAACCGCGCACTCGGCCTTGCGGCCTCGCACACTCTCAGCGCTCAATTTCCCTGTATGTGTCCCGTCCATCCGCACATGTCGGCTGGACGGGACTTTTATTGTATGTTGGGGGATCAATCCAGGTTGTGCTTGCGGCAGAAGAGTTTCGATGCAAAATACATCCCCACCCAGAGGGCGACGGCGGGCACCAGGTAGAGGGGGTTTTCCAGGGCGTTGGTCAGGGACTGGCCAAAGATGGCCATCATGGCAACCATCACCGCCTTGCCGGCAAGCAGGGTCAGGATATAGCGCCGGCCGTCAAAGTCGGAGATGCCGAAGGTCAGGTGCAGGAAAGAAGTGGGGGTAAAAGGCAGCATGGCCAGGGTGAACAGGGCCGAGGTGTCGCAGTTGCTGACCCACTTCTGGGCCCGGCGGAACCACTCGTATTTGCTGGCGTGCCGCCAGAAAAAGCGCTTGACCACCCGCCGCCAGAAGGTGAACATCAACGACCCGCCGAGGGCCACCCCGCACCAGCTGTACAGAAAGCCCATCACCGGGCCGTGGGCCGCCACGTTCAGGGCCACGATGGCGATCAGGGGCAGAGGGGGTACAAAGGATTCCACCATCGCCAGCAGGATGGGCACCAGCGGGCCCAACCCTTCAAAGCTGTCCAGCAGGTGCTGCCAGAACTCCAGCGAAGTGATCTGACTGCTCCAATACAGCAGTGCTTCTTCCATGTACCGTCCTCCCATTTCATTGTACGTTTTGCGGCGCGCCTTTCTGCCCGGGCGGGCTGCAGGGCCCCGCTGTTCTTAGTATACCCTGCGATTATGACAAACCAGTGAACGAACCGGCCTTTTTTTCCATACTATGACAAAAAATGCGGCGCTTACTTGACGGCGGCGGCTTTGACGGCCTTGCCTTCGGCCCGGGCTTCGGCGGCCTTGACCCGCTCCAGCTGCTGGCGGCGCTGTTTGTTCCACCGGGCCAGCAGGTCTGCGGTGGGCATTTGCAGGCAGCGGGCGTAGGTCCAGTGGAGGCCGTCCCGCCGGGCCAGCTTGTACCGCAGGAACACCCCCTGCCCGGCTTCGCCGCCGGCCCCGGCACAGTGGGGGCACTGGGCCAGGGTGTACCAGCTGTTGCTGCCCTTTTTCAGCCAGACCTCGTCGGGGGCGAGGGCCGCGCCGCAGACCGGACAGGCGGCGCGGAAGACCCGGGGGTCGTTGCGCCAGGCGAACTGCTCCACATAGCCCTCCCAGATGCGGAAATCCCGGTAGTCGCCGGGGGCGGGGCAGAGGCTCTGGCGCAGGGTCTCCTCCTCGGAGGGGTACTCAGCCAGGCCCCGGGGCAGGTCGATGCACCGGCAGATGTCCGCGGTGTAAAGGGCGTCGGCCAGAGCGTCATGGAAGGGGCGGTCGGTGGGCAGGCCCAGCCGGGTGACCACGCTTTCCAGGGTGAGGCCGTCCCCCTCCTTGCGGGGGTACTGGCTGAGAAAGATCTGCTGCAGGTTGTACCAGACGGTGGGCTGGCTCTCGTCCAGGTTGCACAGGAACAGGTTCTGCTTGAGGACCGGAACGTCGTCCAGGCCCCACTCGGCAAACTCGGCGTCGGGGCCGCACCATTTCATGAACCGGCGCAGCCCCTGCAGGATGGGCTCGCCCCTGTCCAGGTCGGCCTGGGTCAGGCCGGTGACCTTGGCGATGTGATGCTGTAGCTTGCGGAAGATACGGGGCCGCAGATGGATCGAAAATGTATCCAGGACGGCGCCGTGCTCGTCGATCTTGGCGGCGCCGATCTCGATGATCTCGCCCCGCAGGGTCTGCTCCACCCCGTGGTAGTTGAAAGTATGGGGATGGTAGCCGATGTTCCATTCCAAATCAAAAATGACCAAATTGCGCTGCGGCATGATAGTGCTGCTCTCCCTCCGTTCTGTTTCAGTCCGTTAAAATAAAGCGTTCGACTGCCTCGGCGACGCCGTCGTGGTTGTTGTCGGCGGCGGTGACGTAGTTGGCGGCGGCCTTGACGGGCCCTTCGGCGTTGGCCATGGCCACCCCCACCCCGGCGTAGCGGATCATGGAGCGGTCGTTCATGCCGTCGCCGCAGGCCATCAGCTGGGCGGGGGACAGGCCCATCCGGTCCAGCAGGGCGGCCAGGCTGCGGTCTTTGGCCACGCCCAGGGGCACCGCCTCAATGAAGAAGGGGCTGGAAGGGTAGAGGTCGATCTGCCCGGCAAAGCGCTGCTGCCCGGCCTGCAGCACCGGGCGCAGGCGGATGGGGTCCAGGGTCAGGAGCATCTTGTTGACCGGGTAGTTGACGTAGGCGGCCAGGTCCTCCACATGGATCATGGGCAGCTTGTTGGTGAAGCCCTCCCGCTGGGCCCAGGGGTCCTCGGGGCGCTCGGTGACGATGCCCTCGTCGTTGTAGGTGACGATGGCCACGTTCTGGCTGGCGGCAAACCGGCAGAGGGCCGGCACCATGGGGGCGGGCAGCACCTGCTGCCACAGGACCCGGCCGCCGGGGGCGCAGTCCACAATGGCCCCGCCGTTGTAGGCCAGGATGGCCCCGGCCCGGCCGGGCTGGCCCAAGCCCAGCTCCCGGGCCACGGGCAGGACCCCCGCCGTGGGACGGCCGGAAGCCAGCACGATGGTGACCCCCCGGGCCAGGGCGGCATCCAGGGCGGCCCGGGTGCGGGGGGTGATCTCCTTTTGGTCGTTGGTGAGGGTGCCGTCCAGATCCAGGGCCAGCACCTTGATATTCTGATTCGCCATAGAAAGCGCTTCTCCTTCTCTCTCGTTGTTCCCTTTGGCAGTTTCAGCTTTTATTGTACAATAAAACCGCGCGGGTGAAAAGAGAGAAACGCGTTTTTTCCAGAAAATCGCAAAAAATGCTGCCCCACGGGACGCAAAAAGGCCCCGTCCGGCCGGGATACGGGGCCGGATGGGGCCATGGAGGGATCTGTTTCCCGGCGGGAAAGACGCGAGCCGGCGGGCGGAAAGCGCCTTACTCGGCCAGGTTGCCGGTGTACAGCTGGTAATACTTGCCCTTTTTGGCGATCAGTTCGTCGTGGCTGCCGCGCTCGATGATGCGGCCCTGTTCCAGAACGATGATGCAGTCGGCGTTGCGGACGGTGGACAGCCGGTGGGCGATGACGAAGGTGGTGCGGCCGTACATCAGGCCGTCCATGCCGGACTGGACCAGCGCCTCGGTGCGGGTGTCGATGGAGCTGGTGGCCTCGTCCAGGATCAGCACCGGCGGGTCGGCCACCGCCGCCCGGGCAATGGCCAGCAGCTGGCGCTGGCCCTGGGACAGGTTGGCGCCGTCGCCGGTCAGCATGGTGCTGTAGCCGTCGGGCAGCCGGCGGATGAAGCCGTCCGCGTTGGCCAGTTTGGCGGCCACCACGCATTCTTCGTCGGTGGCGTCCAGCCGGCCGTAGCGGATGTTGTCCATCACGGTGCCGGTGAACAGGTGGGTGTCCTGCAGGACAATGCCCAGCGAGCGGCGCAGGTCGGCCTTTTTGATCTTGCGGATGTTGATGCCGTCGTAGCGGATCTTGCCGTCCTGGATGTCGTAGAAGCGGTTGATCAGGTTGGTGATGGTGGTCTTGCCGGCGCCGGTGGAGCCTACGAAGGCGATCTTCTGGCCGGGCAGGCCGTAGAGGTTGATGTCGTGGAGGACGGTCTTTTCGGGGTTGTAGCCGAAGTCCACGTCAAAGAAGCGGATGTCGCCCTCCAGCTTGGTGTAGGTCAGGGTGCCGTCGTGGTGGGGGTGCTTCCAGGCCCAGATGCCGGTCCGCTCCTTGGTCTCGACGAGGTTGTTGTCCTTGTCGTACTTGGCGTTGACCAGGGTGACGTAGCCGTCGTCGGTCTCGCTGGGGGCGTCCATCATGGCGTAGATGCGCTCGGCGCCGGCCAGGGCCATGATGACGCTGTTGGCCTGCATGGACACCTGGCTGATGGGCATATTGAAGCTCTTGTTCAACGCCAGGAAAGCCATGACGGTGCCCAGGGTGACCCCGCCCACGCCGCCCACGGCCAGGGCTGCGCCCAGAAGGGCGCACAGGGCGTAGCTCACGTTGCCCAGCTGGGCGTTGACGGGCATCATGATGTTGGCGTAGCCGTTGGCGCGGATGGAGCTCTCCCGCAGCTTGTTGTTCAGATCCCGGAAGCCCTCCAGGGTCTTGGTCTCGTGGGTAAAGACCTTGACCACCTTCTGGCCTTCCAGCATCTCCTCGATGTAGCCGTTGACGGCGCCCAGGTCGCGCTGCTGGGAGATGAAGTATTTGCCGCTCTGGGCGCTGATCTTTTTGGAGCAGAAGAGCATCAGGCCCACCATGCACAGGGTGAGGATGGTCATGGGGATGTCCAGCAGGAGCATGCTGACCAGCACCGAGACGATGGTGATGACGCTGGACACCAGCTGGGGGATGCTCTGGCTGATCATCTGGCGGAGGGTGTCCACGTCGTTGGTGTACACCGACATGATGTCGCCGTGGGGGTGGGTGTCAAAGTAACTGATGGGCAGGCTTTCCATATGGGTGAAAAGCTCGGTGCGGATGTTGCGCATGGTGCCCTGGGTCACGTTGACCATGATGCGGGCGTTGGCCCATGCGGCCAGGATGCCCACCAAGTAGATGCAGGCGATGCGGCCCAGCGCGCCCAGCAGGGGACCGAAGTCGGGGTTCTGCTGCTGGAGCATGGGGGCGATGTAATCGTCGATCAGGGTCTGGAGGAAAAGGCTGGCCTGGACGTTGGCAAAAGCGCTGAGGAAGATGCAGACCAGCACCACCAGGCAGTGGGGGGCGTAGTGCTTGAACACTTCGCCCAGGACGCGCTTGATGAGTTTGCCGGGGTTGGCCACTTTGGGCCGGGGGCGCCCCATGGCGCCCCGGCCGCCGGGGCCGCGGACGGTGCGCACGTTCTGTTCAGCCATCAGGATTCACCTCCCTGTTTGTCGAAGTCTCCGCCGCCCTGGGTCTGGCTGTTGTAGACTTCCTGATAGATCTTGTTGGTGGCGAGCAGCTCCTCGTGGGTGCCGAGGCCGTTGATCCGGCCGTTGTCCAGCACCAGGATGCGGTCGGCATCCTGCACCGAGGAGATGCGTTGTGCGATGATGATGCGGGTGGTGCCGGGCAGCTTTTCGCGGAAGGCCTGGCGGATCTTGGCGTCGGTGGCGGTGTCCACCGCGCTGGTGGAGTCGTCCAGGATCAGGATCTTGGGCTTGCGCAGCAGGGCGCGGGCGATGGTCAGGCGCTGTTTCTGGCCGCCCGAGACGTTGGTGCCGCCCTGCTCGATCCATGTATGGTACTTGTCGGGGAAGCGCTGGATAAACTCGTCGGCGCAGGCCAGCCTGCAGGCCTCGACGCACTCTTCCTCGGTGGCGTTTTCATCGCCCCAGCGCAGGTTGTCCAGGATGGTGCCCGAGAACAGGACGTTCTTTTGCAGCACCATCGAGACGTCGTGGCGCAGCACGTCCAGGTTGTAGTCCCGGACGTCCACGCCGCCCACTTTCACGCTGCCTTCGGCAACATCGTACAGGCGGGGGATCAGCTGGACCAGGCTGGACTTGGCCGAGCCGGTGCCGCCGATGATGCCCAGCGTCTCGCCGGGCTGGATGCGGAAGGTGATGTCGCTGAGCACCGGGCTGCCGGTGCCGTGCTTGTACTTGAAGGTGACGTGGTCGAACTCGACGCTGCCGTCCTTGACCTCCTGGACGGGGGCCTTGGCGGGGGGCAGGTCGGTGGCTTCGTCCAGCACCTCGATGATGCGGTGGCAGGAGGCCACCGACATGCTGAGCATGACAAAGACCATCGAGAGCATCATCAGGCTCATGAGGATGTTCATGACGTAGCCGAACAGGGCGTTGAGCTGGCCGGTGGTGATGATGCCGTCCAGGACATAGTGGGCGCCGAACCAGGACAGGGCCAGGTTGCAGCCGTAGATGGCCAGCAGCATGGAGGGGTTGTTGAAGCTGAGGCGGCTTTCCGCCTTGACGAACTGCTCGTAAAGGTGCTGGCAGGCTTGGGTGTATTTTTCGTTCTCGTGCTGCTCGCGGACAAAGCTCTTGACCACGCGGATGGCGGCGACGTTCTCCTGCACCGAGGCGTTGAGGGCGTCGTAGTTCTTAAAGACGCGGTCAAAGATCTTGATGGTGGGGAACATGATGCCGCCCAGCACCAGGAGCAGAAAGACCATGGCCACCAGGAAGATCAGGGTCAGGTGGGGGTTGATGGCGATGGACATGACCAGGGCGAACACCAGGTGGACCGGGGCGCGCACGCACATGCGGGTCAGCATCTGGAAGGCGTTCTGGACGTTGGTGACGTCGGTGGTCATGCGGGTGACCAGGCCCGCGGTGGAGAACTTGTCGATGTTGGTGAAGGAATAGTGCTGGATCCGCTCGAACATGGCGTCGCGCAGGTTGCCGGCATAGCCCGCCGAGGCCCGCGCCGCGCAGCGGCCGGCCGACAGGCCCAGCAGCAGCGCAAAGGCGGCCACCAGCAGGGTGAGCAGGCCGTACTTGACGACGGCGTTCATATCGCCTTTTTCGATGCCCTGGTCGATGATGTAGGACATCAAAAGCGGGAGAAGAACGTCCATGATGGCCTCGAGCGCGGACAAGAGCGGCGTGATGATGGCAGCGCGCCTGTACTCGCCGAGATGGGAGGCCAGTTTTTTCAGCATGGGGCATACCTCCTAATCGTTTGTTGTTTGGGTTCGAATTGTTTTGCGTCGAACATTATAGCCCGGAAAAAGCCGGATGTCAACCGGCTGGGGCAAGGTTTCAAATTCTGTTCATAGAAAGTTCAGACAGGGGCGGAAATCACTCCAGGCCGGCCCGGAGTTTGTTGAGCAGGCGGAGCAGCTCGGCGTTTTCTTCGGCGGTGAGGAGGCTGGTGATATACTGGTCGGTCTGGCGCAGGCTGCGCATGATCTGCTGGTGGGCCTGGGCCCCGGCGTCGGTGAGGACCAGCCGCTTGAGCCGGGCGTCCTGGGGGACGCTCATCCGGCGGATGTAGCCCTTTTTCTCCATCAGCTGGAGGATGTTGGTGACGGTGGAGCGGGTGATGGAAAAGGCCCGCTCGATGTCCCGCTGGAACACCTCCCGGTCCCGGCAGTTGTAGAGATAGGCCAGGATCCAGCCGTGCATGGCGGTGACGTCCTCGACGCCGTTCTGGCGGCTGTAGTAGTTGACCCGGCGGGAGATGAGGTTGTTGACCCGGCGCATCTGGGCGGGGATGACCTGGGGCAGGTCTTTGGGCGGGTTGACAAGCATCGGCTCTTCGCCGGGCAGGGTAAAATGATCTGTGTGCATGGCGATACTCCTTTGGTTGTTCGCAGCCGGACCGTTTTGCGGCAAAACGATTTTGCAGCTGGACTGTCGGCACAAAAACAATTCGATACAAAACTATTATCGGAAAAGAAAACGGATTTGTCAAGACGCAAAATCGTGACAAATCCGTGGTTTTTCAGTGAATTTTCCGGCGCTTTGGCGGGGACGGTCAACGCGCCAGGCTGGGATCGGCCAGCAGGGCGGCGGCGGCCTCCGGCATTTGAAAATCGGGGTCCAACATCTGGAACAGCCGCTCGGGGCGGTTGGTGACGATGGTCACCGGGTCCATGTCCAGGATGCTCTGGAGGTCGAACACGCTGTCCACCGGCCAGGGGGCCACCTCGACGCCGGTGGTCTGCACCTTCTGGACCAGGTCCCGGTCCCGGAAGCAGGTGTTGTACTGGCAGCTGAGCACCTCGGGGACAAAATCCAGGCTGGCCAGGTAGGAGGGCAGGTCGTGCTGGGAGGCCATGCACAAAAGCAGCTCGAACAGGTTTTCGCCGGGGTGGTCGGAGGTCAGGGCCCACAGGCGGTCGATCAGCCAGCGGACGGGGGAGGTCTCGTCTCCGTTCAGGGTGGCGTACTGGGCCAGATCCACCAGGGTGCGCAGGGCCTGCTGCCCGCCGGGCAGGCTGTTTTCCAGGCCGTTTTCCATCATGGACTGGGCCTCGGGGCCGCTGATGATGCCCAGCGTCTGGAGCAGGGCCGGGGGCGGGGCCAGGTAGGAGTCCACCGAGTTGAGGGTGAGCACCCCCACCCGCTGGCAGGGGGACAGCTTTTTGACCCGGCTGAGGATGCCGTGGTTGAAGGACGTGACGATGATCTTGTCCGCCAGGCCCGAGCTTTCCACTTCTTCCAGGATGCGCTTGGCAAAGGCGTCCTGGTCGGTGGTGGCGTTGGCGCCCAGGGGGGACTTGAACTCCACCTGGATGGTGTCCACCGGGCTGCAGGCCTCCAGCGCCTCGGCAAAGGTGGGGATCTTCTCGCCGGCGTAGCGGGGGTCCTTCCAGCTGCCAAAGTCCAGGGCGCGCAGCTGGTCGAGGGTACACCAGGGGATGACCTCGTTGGCGTTGGCGTGCAGGTCGGTGATGTATTCATGGTGGACCACCAGGTGGCCGTCCGCGGTGAGCAGGGTGTCGAACTCGATGCCGTCCACCCCCATGGCGGCGGCCAGCCGGAAGGCGGCCAGGGTATTTTCGGGCGCAAGGTGGGACGCGCCCCGGTGTGCGATGATCTTGGGCCTCACAATCAGTTCTCCTGTTTTTTGACGTTCAGTCTACCAGTATAGCGGCCAAGGAAAAGATTGGCAAGCGTTTTCACAAAAAGTTTCCGGCAGATTCAAAAATGGCGCGGAAAAAGCAGAAAAGCCTCCCGGCGGTCGGTCAGGAGGCTTTTCTGCTTATGTGGCTAGGAGGTTAGAGCATATCGCTGGAGAAAAGGGATCACTTGCGGTTGGTGCGGCGGGCCTTCAGGGTCTCGACGTTGCCGTCCACCACCTTTTTGCTCAGGGGGTAGACGAACCACAGGACCAGGGCGATGACGGTGAAGCCGACGATGGGGGCCACGCAGGCGATGGTGTAGATGCCGTTCAGGACGGCGGGGTCCTGCTGGGTGGCGGCGGAGTAGCCGATCATGCTCAGCAGAGCGCCCACCAGGCCAGCCGAGAAGGCCTGGCCCAGTTTCCGGGCGAAGGAGTAGACGGAGTAGATGGTGCCGTCCTCGCGGACGCCGTTCTTGACCTCGCTGTCGTCGATGACGTCGGTGATCATGGCCCAGACGATGGTGTTGAACAGGCCCAGGCCGGCGTAAGCGACGGTGTAGAAGCCCAGGTAGACCCAGCCGCTTTCAGGATGCAGGATGAAGCAGATCAGGTAGACGATGGCGCCGAACAGGGAGCCGATGATAGCGGTCTCCTTCTTGCCGATCTTGGAAGCCAGCATGGTGGCCAGCGGGGCCACGACGAACAGAGAAGCGACGGAAGAGCACATGGCCACAGCGGACTGGGCGGCGGTGTTCTTGAAGTAGTAGGGGAAGATGTAGGGGTTCATGCCGGTCATGGTGAGCATGGTCAGCAGCAGGCACAGAGCCGCCAGAATGATGCCCAGCAGGGAACGGCTGGTGAAAATGCGCTTGAGCAGGGCCACGGGCTCGAACTTCTCGGTCTTGGCGGGGATGACGACGCGCTCGGTGGTCAGGCTGAAGCAGAGGATGTAGCAGACAATGGCGCAGACGCTGAACAGGCCAGCCATCATAATCATGCGGCTGCCGCTGAGCTGAGGAACGCCGTTGACGGTCTCATAAGCGAGGAGCGGGGTGGCGGTGCCGATGACCAGGTTGGCCAGGGTGGCGCCGATGCTGCGGAAGGTGGACAGCTGGGTGCGGTCGTTGGCCTCGGGCGAAATGGCGGAAGCCATCGAGCCGTAGGGGATGTTGATGGAGGTGTAGAAGATGGAGCCCCACAGCAGGTAGGTGACGAACATCCACACGACCTTGAAGGCCATGGGCATGCCGGCGAACTCGGACTGATAGATCAGGAAGGAGGCGATGGCCACAGGGCCGCACATCCGCTTGATCCAGGGACGGAACCGGCCGTCCTTGGTGGGCTTGGCGCGGTCCACGATCTGGCCCATGGCCACGTCGGTGAAGGCGTCCACAAAGCGGGCCACCATCATCAGCAGGCCGACGATTGCGGAGGGCACGCCCATGATGTCGGTGTAGAACACCATCATAAAGCTGGAAGAAAGCATGAAGGTGAAATCGTTGCCGAAGTCACCGAACATATAGCCGAGCTTGTCCCTCATGCCGAAGGGGCGCACGGCCGTACCGGTGTTTGCCATAGAATGACTCTCCTTTTTTGCTGGTGGGCCTGTCCGCGGGGGACCGCCTGCCCCTGGGAAAGACAGGCCCGGGTTGGTACGCTTTGCACAATCCCAACTGTACAAAGTTGCGGAATACTGGTTACCGTGTAATGTAGTATATCACACCCTGCGTTCAAAAATTAGAAATATTTTGTGTTGTATCCCTACATTTTAATGGTCTGGGTGCCGCAAACTGACGAAAATAAAGCATAAAATTTGTGCACCATGCCCATAATGGGGAGCAAAAAGGCAAAAAAGTCCCGTCCAGCCGACATGTGCGGATGGACGGGACACATACAGGGAAATGGAGCGCTGAGAGTGTGCGAGCCGCTTTGCGGCGAGTGCGCGGTTCAGCGCTCCATTTTGTCGAAAAGGGGGCAGCCGCGCCAAGCGCGTCCAGTGGACGAAGCAGCGAAGGCGCGGCTGGCGCAGCGCTCCGGTTTTCGCAAGCGCCTACCGTGGCGCGCCGCGAAAATCGGCTAAGCGCAAGAGAGCCAGGGGGGAAGGATTTCTGACCTGCGCAGCAGGCAGAAATGGGTCCCCCCTGGAGCGTGGCGCTTTTGCGACACGCTGAGCCGCCCCGGGAGGGGCGGCAGAGAAAATAGGGGTCAGTCAGTTTCCATTTCAGAAAGGGAGGGGTAGCTGTCGATGGCGCCGTAGCGCTGGACGCTCAGCCCGCAGAAACGGTTGGAAAAGTGGAGGTACTGCTCCAGCCGGGACGGGGTGAGGGCGGCCAGGCCCTCCCGGGTGACGCCGTCGCGTGACAGCTGCCACAAAAAGGAGCCGATGAAGCCGTCCCCGGCCCCGGTGGTGTCCACAGCCTGGACCTTGCTGCCCTGGGCAAAGGCATGGGCGGACCGGGTATAGGCGTGGGCGCCCCCGCCGCCGCAGGTGTAGAGGACGAGCTGGACATCCCCTGCAAAGAGCTGGGGCAGGGCGGCTTCGATGTCGCCGGCGCCGGTGAGGAAAGCCAGCTCTTCGTCCGAGATCTTGAGGACCGACGCCCGGGGCAGGTACGCCAGGACGGTGCGCCGGAGGGCGTCGCGGTCGGGCCAGAGGGGAAAGCGGAGGTTGGGGTCAAAGCTGATGATGGCCCCGGCCTCGCCGGCCGCGTGGATGGCGGCGTCGTGGGCGGCCTTCATGGGGCTATCTACCAGGGAGACGCTGCAGAAATGCAGGGCAAAGGCGTCCCGGAACCAGGCGGGGTCGATCTGGCTGGCGCTGTAGAGCAGGTCGGCCGAGGGATTGCGGTAAAAGCTGAAGGTCCGGTTGCCGTCGGCCCCGAGGGCGACGAAGGCAAGCGCCGTGTTGGCCTGGCGGGTGAAGGGGACGCGGCTGACGTCGATGCCGTGGGCGGCCAGCTCGTGGGCGATCTTGTGGCCGAAGGGGTCGTCCCCCAGCTGGGTGAGCAGGGCGGCGCGGCCCCCCAGCGCGGCAAACGCGCCGCAGACGTTGGCCGGCGCGCCGCCGATCCGGGGGCGGAAAGCCGGCACCTCGGCAAAGGCACAGCCGCTTTGGGAGGGGATCATATCGATCAGCGCCTCGCCGATGGAAAACAGGGTGGTTGCGGACATGGTGGGTACCTCCTTGGATGTGATGGGGCGCCATGCCGCGCAGGGCCCGCGGCGGACGGAACGGGCCGGCCGCCGCGGGCGTGCGGGATGGTACCTTCTTGTATCCCTGCGCTGCCATGCGGGCGGGGCGCATGGGTCCCGCCCGATGTTCCGGCACAGCGGAACATGATCCCAGTATACTGCCCTTTGGGCCCGGCGTAAATAGCATAATCGGCACATCTATACGGATTTTTGCACTCCGGACGGACTTTTTGTGTGAGAGGGAGGGAAAATGTCCCGCCCGCCGCGGATTGCTTTCGGGGCCGGGGCATGATACAATAAATGCAAAAACGACAAACTCTACAAGGAGAACCGATCAAATGAGCAAGCAAGTGCAGAGCTATCCCGGCTACACCCTGGTCCGGCGGGAGGAAAGCCCCCTGTTCCACGGTGTGGCCACCACCCTGACCCACGACGTCAGCGGGGCCACCGTCCTGCTGGTGGAAAACGAGGACGAGAACAAGGCCTTTGGCATCGGGTTCGGGACTTTTCCCTGCGACGACACGGGGGTGTTCCACATTCTGGAGCACTCGGTGCTGGCAGGGTCGGAGAAATACCCGGTGACCTCGCCGTTCATGCAGCTGGTCAAGAGCAGCATGGCCTCCTTCCTCAACGCCATGACCTTCCCGGACAAGACGGTGTATCCCTTCGCCACCCCCAACGAGGCGGACTTCCGCAACCTGATGGACGTCTACCTCAACGCGGTGTTCTGCCCGCTGGCGGTGCAGGAGCGCAGCGTCTTTGAGCAGGAGGGCTGGCACCGGGAGGCGGACGGCCGCTTCAGCGGCGTGGTGTACAACGAGATGCAGGGGGCCCTGGCGACCCCGGAGGCGCGGCTGGACGCCGCCATGGACGCGGCCCTCTTCCCCGACAATGGCTACGGCTTTGTGTCGGGGGGCGACCCGGCCGCCATCCCCGGGCTGACCTACGAGCAGTATGTGAAGATCTACCGCCGCCACTACCGGCCGGACAACTGCTGCATCACCCTGTACGGCAAAATGGACATGGGGGACAAGCTGGCCTTTCTGGACCGGGCGTACCTGAGCCGGATGCCCAAGGGCGCGCCCCGGCCCCGCACCCCTTTGCAGTATCCCCAGGCAGGGATCAAAAAAGAGGCGGTCTATGAAACCGAGACCCCCGAGAGCATCCCGGTCCAGTGCGCGCTGGGGTGGTACACCGGGCGATTTGAGGAGATGGAAAAGCAGACCGCCGTCAACATCCTGCTGGACGCCCTGCTCAGCACCAACCAGTCCCCCCTGAAAAAGTACCTGCTGGAGCAGGACCTGGGGGCGGACATCGACGTGGCCTTTGACGGGTCGGTCCAGCAGCCGGTGCTGGAACTGGTGCTGAAAGGCACCGACCGGGAGCGGGCCGCCCGCTTTGCGCCGGCGGTGCGGGCCGGGGTGGAGCAGATCGTGGCCGCCGGCATCCCCGCAGAGCTTTTGACCGCGTCCATCAACCATTACGAGTTCCAGGTCACCGAGCGGCCGGGCAGCCTGCCCGACGGCGTGCTGGCGGCCATCGAGGCGGTCACCGGCTGGCTGCACACCGGCGACCCCATGGCGGACCTGCGCCCCGAACCGGTGTTCGCCTTCCTGCGCGGCAAGCTGGGCACCCGCTGGTACGATGCGCTGCTGGCCGAGCTGTTTGGACCGGAGCCGGTGGAGGTGACCCTGGCGCCCCGGAAGCCCCGCCCCGCGGACGCCCCCAGCACCCGGCAGGAGGGCAAACTGAAGCTGGACCATCCCCTGACGGTGGCCGACCTGGGCCAGCCGCCCTGCTTCCCCGAGGCGGAAGTGAAGGAGCTGGCCGGACTGACCCTGGTGGGGCGGCCGTCGGCGGGCAGCCTCTATCTGAATTTTTACTACGACCTGGGGACGCTGACGCCCGAGGAAATGAGCTATGCGACCCTTCTGCCCGCCGTGCTGGAGGAGCTGGACGGCAGCCGCCACACCGCCATCGAGCTGAACACCCTGCGGAACACCTGGCTGGGAGAGAGCACCGTGACCACCGACATCTGGACCGGGCGGCAGCCGGAGGCGCCCTGCATCGCCAAGCTGACCGTCCGCACCAGCCTGCTGGAGCAGAACCTGGACAAGGCCGTGGAACTGACGGAAGAGCTGCTGTATGAGACCAGGCTGTCGGGGGCCCAGGCCGAGACGGCTCTGGAGCAGGCGCTGGACCAGCTCAAGCTGAACTACGAGCAGGACTTTATCCGCAGCGGGCACAACCACGCCATCCTGCGGGCCAGCCGGGCATTTTCCACCCAGATGACGCTGACCGAGCGGGTGGGCGGCGTGACCATGTACCGCCTGCTGTGCCGCCTGCTGGAAGAAAAGGACTGGGCGGGCCTGGGGGCAAAGCTGGAAGCGGTGCGGGATAAGATCCTGCGCCGGTGCAGCCTGACCGTCTGCTGCCACGGCAGCCAGGCGGCCCGGGCCAGGCTGAGCCTGCTGCTGCCGGACAGCGCCTTTGCCGCCGAGGGCCGCGCCCCGGCCCAGGGCTACCGCGAGGCGCTGCCCCCGCCGAAGCACGAGGCCTTTGTGATCCAGGGCGGGGTGAACTACGACGTGCTGGCCTGGCCCAACGGGGACCCCAGCCCCGCCCGGAAGGTGCTGGCCCAGGTGATGAGCTACGAATACCTCTTCCAGGCCCTGCGGGAAAAGGGAGGGGCCTACGGCGCCGGGATGCTGAACCGGGCGGCCTACGAGCTGTTCTACACCTACCGCGACCCCCACGCCGCCGGCAGCTACCGCCGCTTTGCAGAGGGGCCCGCCGCAGTGGCCGGGATGGAGTTTGGGCCTGAGGCGCTGAGCGAGTGCATCGTGGGGACGGTGGCCCAGGTGGACCCGCCCCGCAAGCCCCGCCAGCAGGCGCTGGAAGCCGACCGCCGGTATTTCTGCGGGGTCACCCCCGCGATGGCCGCCGCCGACCGGGCCGCCCTCTGCGGCGTGACCGGCCCCTGGCTGCAGGCCGAGGCCGCCGCCCTGGCGGACAAGACCGCCCGGGGCGTCCGCTGCACCTTCGGCAGCAAAGAAGCCATCGAGCGGGCAAAGGAGCTGTTCGACACGGTGGAAGTGCTGGGGTGACGCCATGGATGCGGTGAACCGGACGCTGTTTATCCCGCTGTACGGCAAAGCTCAGGTGAGCCGGAAAGGCATCCTCCTGCAAGACGCGAAGGCGGAAGAGATCTGGGAAAAAGAAGCGTTCCCCCTCCGGGGCAAGGCCGCCTCCCGGTGGCTGGCCTACTATATGGCGATGCGGGCCCGGGTGTTTGACGACTGGATCGACGAGATGCTGGCCCAGGAGCCGGAGGCGCTGGTGCTGCAGATCGGGTGCGGGATGGACAGCCGATGCCTGCGGGTGAAAGGGCCGTACAAACGGTGGATCGACACGGATTTCCCGGACGTGCTGGCGCTGCGCCGGCGCTATTACCGGGAGACGGAACGCTACCGCATGGAGCCTCTGGATGCGTCCAGCGCAAAGGAACTGCAAAAACTGCCCGATGCCCCGGCGGCGATCGTCCCCATGGAGGGCGTGAGCATGTACCTGACGAACGGGGAGCTGAAAAGCCTGTTGGGCGCTTTGCGGGAAAAATACGGGACTGTTCGCCTGCTCATGGACGTCTATACGGAATGGGCTGCAAAAGCGTCGAAGTACAAAAACCCCGTCAACGAGGTGGGAGTCACCCGGCTTTATGGTGTTTCGGACCCGGCGGGCCTGGCCGCAGGCACGGGGCTGCGGGTGAAGGCCGAACGCAGCATAACGCCGGACCATTTGACGGGGGAACTGAAAGGATGGGAAAAGGTCTTTTTCAAATCGGTGCTTGCGGGGAACCTGTCCAGAAAGCTGTACCGGCTTTATGAGATGGAAACTTTTGGCGAGTAAATACAGTTTGAAATTTAGAGAGTGTGTTGCTATGACAATCAAAGAAATCAAGGAGAACAAAAAGCAGTTTCTTCCACTGTTGCTGCTGGCCGATGAACAGGAGGATATGATAGACAGGTACCTTGACAGAGGGACAATGTATGTGTTGGACGATGATGGAGTCAAGTGCGAATGTGTGGTAACAGACGAGGGAAACGGTGTTCTTGAAATAAAAAATATTGCAACGGAACCAGGCTACCAGGGGAAGGGATACGGTAAAGCGCTCCTTGACTTTGTTGCTGCGGCCTATAAAGGGAAGTATTCTGTGCTGCAAGTTGGCACAGGGGACAGCCCGCTGACGATCCCTTTTTACGAGAAGTGCGGGTTTGTCCGTTCGCACAGGATCAAAAATTTCTTTACAGATCACTATGACCACCCGATATACGAAGCAGGCATACAGCTGGTAGATATGATCTATTTGCAGAAAAACATATAAATCTGCACGGCGTGATGCAGACCGGAGCGCTGCACCGGTTTGCGGTGCCCTGCTATGCCTCGCCTGTTTTGTCCGCTGGACGCGCTTGGCGCGGCTGCCCGAAAAAGCAGTTGCAAAGGCGGGCAAAGTGTGCTATACTACCGCCATATGAGAAACTGCCACCGGGTAGTAAATGCGGGAAGCATTTGTTTGCGCATCGTTAGGTCTTGGAAGATGCGCACGCAAATGCTTCTTTTTTGAGAAAGAAGGAGACTGCCATGACGGCACAAAAAGATGCGATCCGCCGGTTTGCCGGCTATTTTTCCAGGAACGAAAAAATGCTCTGGGGAGCGTCGGTTGGGTTCATCATCGTTTCGTTCTGTATGTTTGACCGGGAAAGCTACATGACCCTCTGCGCTTCCCTGATCGGGGTGACGTCCCTGATCTTCAACGCCAAGGGCAACCCCTTCGGGCAGATGCTGGCCGTGGTGTTCAGCCTGCTCTACGGCGGGATCTCCTACACCTTTGCCTATTACGGTGAGATGATCACCTATTTGGGGATGACCATGCCGATGGCGGTCTTTGCCCTGATCTCCTGGATGCGCAACCCCTACAACGGCAACAAGGCGGAGGTCAAGGTGAATGCCATCAGCCGGAAAGAGACCGTCGGGATGTGCGTGGGCGCGGCGGTGGTGACCGCGGTGTTCTATTTCATCCTGGCCTACTTCCACACGGCCAACATCGTGCCCAGCACCGTGTCGGTGACCACCAGCTTTCTGGCCGTCTACCTGACCTTCCGGAGAAGCCCCTATTTTGCGCTGGCCTATGCGGCGAATGACCTCGTTCTCATCGTCCTCTGGACCCTGGCGAGCGCTTCCGACATCCGGTATATTTCGGTGGTGGTCTGCTTTGCGGCGTTCTTTGCCAACGATCTTTACGGCTATATCAACTGGCAGAAAATGAAGGTGCGGCAGGCGCAGGCCTGCTGAGCGCGCCCTGAAAAACAAACGAAAAACGGCATGACCTTTTTGGCCATGCCGTTTTTGTTTGCCGTTACCGGATGATCCGGTGCCGGCACATGCCGGTATTGCCGCAGTGGGGGCAGGTGAGCCGGCGTTTGGTGAACGTGTGATAGCCCTTGACGTACTGGCCCAGGGTGGGGACGAAGAGCTCATGGCAGGCAGGGCACTCGTAATAGCCGGCCTGGGCATCCAGAACGGCCGCTGTGCCGATGCCGGCGGCCGCTGTCAGGAAGGCCAGCACCACCACCGCGACGCGGGCCGGGACCGGCAGCGGCAGGGACGAGGCGATCGTGACCAGGGCGGCGACCGCCACCACGGTGATGCCGACGGTGATCATGGAAAGGGCAAAGCGCTTTTTGTTCTCCTGATTCTCTTTGATAAGGTCCATCATGTTTTCCTCCGCTTTCTGCTGATAGTCCGATGGGGAGACCTGCTCGCCTGTGAGAAGGTCGTTGACCGTGATGCCCAGCGCCCCGCACAGGGGCAGCATCAGGGAAACGTCGGGCAGGCCCTTGCCGGTCTCCCATTTGGAAATGGTTTTGTCGCTGATCGAGAGCTGGGCGGCCAGCTGGCGCTGGGTGAGGCCTTTGGCCTTGCGGGTCGCGGCGATGAACTGGCCGATCCGGATCTGATCCATGGGGGACACCTCCTTTCTGGCATGAGTGTACCACAAGCGGGGCGGGAGGTACACACACGGGGCGGAGAATCGGGTATGCGGAGCGTAGAGAGGGGCGGAGGAGGAAGGTTCAGTCGTCTGCGATCTCGCCGGGGTTGCCGTAGCACTCGCAGAAGCGGGCCATGAAGGAGGGCGGCTCGCCGTGGGCGTACAAGTGGGAGATGTCCCCGAACTGCAGGACACGGAAATAGGCGGCGCCGGGGCGGCGCTCCTCGGTGGCGACGGTGGTGACCGAGGAGGGCGCGGCGCACAGGCCGTGCCACAGGACCATGGGGGAGACGTTGATGAGCCGGCTGAGCAGGACGCACTCCAGGGCAAAGTGGCAGAAAAAGACGAGGGTGTCGTTGTTGGGGGCGACGGCCCGGTAGAGCCGGCCCTGCCGCTGGTAGCCGTACTGGGCCAGCAGCGCGTCGAAGGAGCGGATGACGCTGTCGTAGACGGCGCCTACGCCGCCGGCCGCCATCGCTTCGTTTTGGGACCAGGCGCGGTCGCTGAAAAAGCGCTCGTCGGCGGTCCAGTCCTGGGGCAGCCAGTCCCAGGCGATGCTGTCCTGGCCCGGGAGGTTGGGCTTGCGGACCCGGCCGGTGAACTCCCGCAGCCAGTCCAGGGTGACGGCGGTTCGCCCCGCTTTTTGCAGGGTGGGCCGGGCGGTGTCCTGGGCCCGGCCCAGGGGAGAAACGTAATACTGCCGGACGTCCAGCGGGGCGATGCGCCCGGCGAGGAGCTCGGCTTCCCGCCAGCCTTTTTCGGTCAGGGTGTCGTGGGCGTAGTCGGGTTCGCCGTGGCGGATGAAGAGAAGTTTCATGGCGGTCTACCTCCAAAAATGGTCAGGCGGCTTTTTCAAAGGCAACAAAGCCGCATTCGTAGGGATGGTCCAGGCAGAGGACGTCGGGGGAAGAGGGGCGGTAGCGGACCAGACGGAGAAGGATGAGAAAATCGCCTCCGCCGCCCAGGATCATGATCTCGGCCAGCAGGAACAGCCAGTTCTGATGCAGGGCGGCGGCCGCAATGGTCAGGCCGGCCCCCAGCACCAGGGTGGGCATGGCTGTGCCCAGGGCGTACTGCCAGCGCCGGAGAGGGGCGCTGCAGGTGCAGTAGGGGGTCAGGGCCTTCCAGATGACCCCGAAGGAGATGGAGGCAAAGTGTCGGGGCGCGAAAAGGCCCCAGGTCAGGCCGTGGATGCACTCGTGGACCACCAGCAGGCCGACGATGGCCAGGAACAGCAGGAAAAACTGCGCGCCGGGGAAAAAGCTGCCCCCCGCGGCGATGAACGGGGAATAGATCCATGCGGCCAGGGCCAGGAAGGGGAGCATGATCAGGAAGGAAAGGGTGTTGGCCTGGAGGATGCCGATGACGAAATCCTTCTGGCGGTAGCCGGCGCGGGCCATTTGAACGCAGAGGGCCTCGAAGGCGGCCTTGCGCTTTTGCTCGGCGGGGGTGAGCTTGCGTTCACGGTGGGACATGGGAAGGAGCCTCCTTGTCAGAAAATGGGTGGGGGAGCTTTGGGTCTATTGTAGCATAACAGGGCGAAAGAGAAAAGAGGCCGCGGGAAGCGGCTTCTTTTTTGCGCTTTTGGTAAAGAAAACGGAGGTTTTTGATGCAGAAAACAGACGCTGAAAGGACGCGCTGTTGCGGCGGTGCGGGCGGTGGTATCCTGTGGACAGGCGGCCGGAACACGGCGGAAAGGAGAGAACGGATGGCACAGAACAAGAACGGCAGCCTGCGCGACCTGCAGCGGACCACCGCCCTTTTGAGCGGCCTGCTGGCCAAAGAGGCGAAAGCCCTGAACGCCTGCAGGCGGGAGGAAGCGGAGGGGGACATGAAGGCGCTGAAGGAGATCACGGCGGTGCTCAAGGATCTGGCGGCCGTGGCCAAGAGCCTGGGCGAACAGGACGGCGGCAGCGCCGGCAGCGAGTACGGGGTGGTGCTGCTGCCCCCCGCAGGAGAAGGAAAGGAGGAACCGTTATGAACCGGCAGGCGCCGGTGATCTGGCAGCCCCAGCCCCGGCAGCGGGCCTTTATGGAACGGCCCGAGCCGGAAGCCCTGTACGGGGGCGCGGCGGGCGGAGGCAAGAGCGACGCCCTGGTGATCGAGGCCCTGCGGCAGGTGCACATCCCCCACTACCGGGCGCTGATTTTGCGCAAGACGTTTCCGCAGCTGAGCGATCTGGTGGACAAGAGCATGAACTACTACCGGCGGGCTTTCCCGGGGGCGCAGTACAACGCGACCAGCCATGTATGGGTGTTCCCCAGCGGGGCGAAAATCTACTTCGGCTCGATGCAGTACACCAAGGACCGGACCAACTACCAGGGCAAGGCGTTCGACTTCATCGGGTTTGACGAGCTGACCCATTTTGAATGGGAGGAGTACAGCTACATGATGAGCCGCAACCGTCCCACCGGCCCGGGCACCCGGGTGTACATGCGGGCCACCACCAACCCCGGCGGGGTGGGCCACGGCTGGGTCAAGGAGAGATTCATCACTCCGGCCCCGCCCGGCACCCCCATCCTGGAGGAGTACAAGGTGCGGATGCCCGACGGGACGGCCCGCACCTACCGGCGGGCCAGGGTGTTCATCCCCTCCAGCATCTTTGACAACCCGGCCCTGCTGGCCAACGACCCGGACTATCTGGCCAGCCTGGCGGCCCTGCCCGAGGCGGAAAAACAAGCCCTGCTGTACGGCAGCTGGGACAGCTTTTCGGGCCAGGTGTTCACCGAATGGCGGAACGACCCCGAACACTACCGGGACCAGCGGTGGACCCATGTGGTGGAACCTTTTGCCATCCCCAGGCACTGGCGGATCTGGCGGGGGTACGACTTCGGGTACTCGCGGCCCTTCTCGGTGGGGTGGTACGCCGTGGACGAGGACGGACGGATCTACCGGATCAAGGAGCTGTACGGGTGCGACGGCCGCCCCAACGAGGGGCTGCGGCTGAACCCGGTGGAGCAGGCCCGGCGCATCCGGGAGGCCGAGCAGAACGACCCGATGCTGCGGGGAAGGGTGATCCGGGGGATCGCGGACCCGGCGATCTTTGACGAGAGCCGGGGGGAGAGCATCGCCGCCATGATGGAGCGGCCTCCCAACGGAGTGCACTGGGCGGCGGCGGACAACACCCGGCTGGCCGGCAAAATGCAGATGCACTACCGCCTGGCCTTTGACGGGGAGGGGCGGCCCATGCTGCAGGTGTTCCGGACCTGCAGGCACTTTATCCGGACCATACCGGCCCTGGTCTACGACGAGAGCAATGTGGAGGACGTGGACACCCGCCAGGAGGACCACATCTACGACGAGTGCCGGTATGTCCTGATGGAAAACCCCATCAGCCCGCCGGTGCGCCCCTGCCCGCCGCCCCCCGCCGACGATCCCCTCGACCTGGGGCCGAAGGGGAGGGACCGGGCGACATTTTACAGAATATGAGGTGAAAACATGGAACAGGAATTTCTGACCCAGGCGCCGCCCCCGGTGGGGCCGGAACAGGCCGCGGAGGCGGAGCGCATCCTGCACAAGTACAAGGCCGGCAAGGCCGCGCTGGACCGGCGGCTGATCGACAACGAGCTGTGGTTCCGGATGGCGCACTGGAAACAGTACAAGAACCGGATGATGGAGGGCAAGCCCCAGCCTTCCAGCGGGTGGCTGTTCAACTCGATCGCCAGCAAGCACGCCGACGCCATGGACAACTATCCCGAGCCCTGCGTGCTGCCCCGGGCGGCCGACGACGAGGCCACGGCCCGCACCCTGTCCAGCATCCTGCCGGTGGTGCTGGAGCAGGCCGACTACGAACAGGTGTATTCGGACAGCTGGTGGCGCAAGCTCAAGCAGGGGACGGGGGTCAAGGGCATCTTCTGGGACCCCGCCGCCCGGGGCGGGCTGGGGGAGATCGCCATCCGCTCGATGAACCTGCTGATGCTGTACTGGGAGCCGGGGATCATGGACATCCAGGACAGCCCCCACTTTTTCAGCCTGAGCCTGGAGGACTCGGAACAGCTGGCCGCCCGCTGGCCCCAGCTGCGGGGCCGCACCGGGGGCACCATCGACGCGGCGCGGTACATCCACGACGACTCGATCGACACCACCGACAAGAGCGTGGTGGTGGACTGGTACTACAAAAAGCCGGGCCCCGGCGGCCGGGAGCTGGTCCACTACTGCAAGTTCTGCAACGGGGTGGTGCTGTACGCCAGCGAAAACGACCCCCGGCTGGCGGAGCGGGGTTTCTACGACCATGGCCGGTACCCCTTTGTGTTCGATGTGCTGTTCCAGGAAGAGGACAGCCCCGCAGGCTTTGGCTACATCGACGTCATGAAGGACTGCCAGAACTCGATCGACAAGATGAACCAGGCCATGGACGAAAACGTCCTGCTGGCGTCGAAACAGCGGTATGTCCTGAGCGACGCCGCCGGGATCAACGAGGAGGAGCTGGCCGATTTCAGCCGGGACATCGTCCATGTGACGGGGCGGCTGAGCAGCGACAGCTTCCACCAGATGCAGACGGCGGGGCTGCAGGCAAGCTCGATCACCTACCGCAACAGCCGGGTGGACGAGCTGAAGGAGATCAGCGGCAACCGGGACGTCAGCCAGGGCGGGACCTCGGGCGGGGTGACGGCGGCGTCGGCCATCGCCGCCCTGCAGGAGGCGGGCAGCAAGCTGAGCCGGGACATGATCAAGAGCGCCTACCGCGCCTTTGCGCGGGAATGCTACATGGTCATCGACCTGATGCGGCAGTTCTACGACGAGGAGCGGATCTTCCGCATCACGGGGGAACAGGGGCAGAACCTGTATGTGCCCTTCAGCGCCGCGGCCCTGCGGCCGGCCCCGGCCCGGACGGTGGCCGGGGTGGAGCTGGGCAGCCGGGAGCCGGTGTTCGACATCACCATCTCGGCGGCCAAGAAGTCTACCTTCAGCCGGATGACCCAGAACGAGACGGCCAAGGAATGCTACCAGCTGGGCTTTTTCAACCCCGCCAACGCCGACGCGGCTCTGGCCGCCCTGGAGATGATGGACTTTGAGGGGATCGAGAAGGTGCGCCAGCGGGTGCGGCAGAACGGCACCCTGGCCCGGCGGCTCCAGATGGCCCAGCAGCAGCTGGCCCGGCTGGCCCGGCCGGCGATTCAGGGACCGGGCCCGGGCAGCGGCCCCGCCGCCCGGAAGGGCGCGCCCCGGGCGCCGGCAGGGATGCCACGGCCGGCAGGGCCGGCGGACGCAGCCAAACGAGCCATGAACAGCAACGGAAGGAGAAAGCAAGGATGATCCAAGCGTATTACAACGAACTGGACGGGCCGGAGGGGGTCACCCGCCGGCTGAGTGTGAAAGGCCACGCCAACTACGCCCCCGCCGGGCAGGACATCGTCTGCGCCGGGGCCAGCATCCTGATGCAGGCGCTGGTGTGGATGCTGGCCGGAGAGGAGGGGGCGGACTGCGCGGCGGCGGACGGCCCCGGCGGGCCCCGGATCACGGTGACCGCCGGCCCGGGCAAAGGACGGGAGGCGGACCAGCGTCTGGCCGGCAGCTTTGAGCTGGCCAAGACGGGGCTGGCCCTGCTGGCCGAGCGCTACCCCGACAACCTGCGATTTGCGGACACCAGCCGCCGGGGCGAGGAGGGGATGGTCGATTTGCAGCTCTTTGCCCGGCCCCGGCAGGAGCGCAGAAAGGGCAGCCCCGCCCTCAGCCGGGAGCAGGAACGCCAGGCCGTGGCCTCCGGCACCATGAAGCGCCGGAAGGACCCGGACAAGCTCCCGGACGAGGAGAAGGACAAGGCCCCCACCGCCCCCGCTCACCGGGCGGCGAAGCCGCAGCCTGCGGTCGAGCCCATGATGGGGATCGGTGAAGTGGGGCGGTTCATCCGGGCGCTGCACCGGCGCTGGGCCCTGGAAGAGGCGGAGATGCGCAAGGGAGACCCGGGATTCTCCTTCCGGGAGGCGCTGAAAAAGCCGGCCATGCGCCGGATGATGCGGATGCCCGGGATGCGGATGCAGGAGGCCTACCGGGCGGCCTTCTACGACCAGCTGATGGAAGGCACCGCCCGGACCGTGGAACAGGGCGTGATGGACCGGGTCCGGGAGCGCGGGGCGCGGGGGGCGGAAAACGGCATCCACAGCCGCGGCGCGGCGGCCACCGCCCCCGACGTGAGCCGGATGAGCCGCGCCCAGCGGGAGGCCATCGAACGGGAGGTCCTGCACGGGGCCAAGATCCGGCTGTGAGACAGGTACGAACCGGCCCTGGGGCCGGCACACATACGACAAAGAAAGGAAACACATGATGAACTGGAACAAACTGCCTTTTGACCTGCAGCTGTTTGCCGAGCCGGAGGCCGGCACCGGCAACCTGCTGAACACCACCACCACCATGAGCGCCGAGATGAGAAGCTTCTACGAGAAGCGCCTCATCGACCAGGCTGAGCCCCGGCTGGTCCACGACCAGTTCGCCGACTATTACCCCGTGCCGGTGGGCGGCGGCAAGACCATCGAGTTCCGCAAGTACGACAGCCTGCCCAAGGCCACCACCCCCCTGACCGAGGGCGTGACCCCCGACGGCCAGGCCCTGAACGTCTCGGTGGTCAAGAGCGACCTGCACCAGTACGGCGGCTGGACCCCCCTGACCGACGTGCTGCAGATGACCGCCATCGACAACAACGTGGTGCAGGCCACCCGCATCCTGGCCAGCCAGGCCGGCCGCACCCTCGACACCATCACCCGGGATGTGCTGGCCGGGGGCACCAACGTGATCTACGCCCCCAAGGTGACCTCCAGCGGGGAGACCGCGGTGGAGAGCCGCTCGGCCCTGACCATGGACTGCAAGCTGACCCCCAAGCTGTTCTTCCAGGCGGCGGCCCAGCTGGGCGCCATGAACGCCGACACCCTGGGCGACAGCTATGTGGCCATCATCCACCCCTACGCCGCCTACGACCTCAAGACCAGCAAGGAGTGGATCGAGGTGCACAAGTACGCCGACCCTGAGGCCATGTACCGCGGCGAGATCGGCAAGCTGGGCAACATCCGCTTTATCGAGACCAGCGAGGCCAAGATCTGGAAGGACGACACCTGCCCCGCCAACGGCAGCGGCCGCTATGCCGTCTTTGGCACCCTGGTGCTGGGGGCCCACGCCTACGGCGTCACCGAGCTGGAGGGCGGCGGCCTGGAGCACATCGTCAAGCAGCTGGGCTACGGCGACGACCCCCTGAACCAGCGCGCCAGCGTGGGCTGGAAGGGGATGCGCGCCGCCGAGCGGCTGGTGGAGCAGTACATGGTGCGGATCGAGAGCCTGTCCAGCTATTCGGCCTCGGCCGCCGCCAACTGAGAAGGAAAGGAGAAGGAAGATGGCTGAAGAAAAAGTCCGCATCAAGCTGTTCAAGGACAACGGCCGCTACAAGGGCGACCTGTTCGTCAGCGTGAACGGCGTCAACTACAAGATCCGCCGGGGCGTTGAGGTGGAGGTGCCCCGGGCCGTCGCAGAGGTGCTGGAGCACAGCCAGCGCCAGGACGACCTGACCGCCGCCCGCATCGCCGCCGCCGAGGACGCTGCGGGCAAGTAAACGGATGCAGCACAGGGCCGGCCCCCAAAAAGCCGGGGCCGGCCCCTTGTGCTTGCCGGAAAGAGAGAGGTGAACAGAACATGACGGCAGGTGAAGCGATCGGGCAGGCCAGGGCCATGCGCCCGGGCTGCGGGATCGGAGAGGACCAGATGAAAGGATGGCTGCGCCGACAGGACGGCGAGATCCGGGAGCGGATCGTCCGGCCGGGCGGGGCCGGGGGCTTTGAGGACACAGGCGCCGACCTGCTGGGGGCCGAGGGCCTGGCCGACAGCGCCGAGCTGCTGGCGCCGTTCCCCTTTGACGGGATGTATCCCCATTACCTGTGCGCGATGGTGGATGCGGCGCTGGGGGAAAACGAGCGCTATGCCGGGGAGATGACCCGGTGCAACGCCCTGCTGGGCGAATTTGCGGCCTGGCTGCGGCGGAACCACCGCCCCCCGGCCCGGCAGGTGATCTGGTGAGGAGGGATGAGGCATGTATCTGCCTGAGCTGCCCGCGCTGAAAAACAGCCGCCGCCAGATGCGGGTGTTCGGCGGGCTGAACGAGACCTTCGGCTGCACCGAGGCGGAGTATGGGGCGGAGCGGAATTTTTCCAGCAGGGATTTCCCCGCCCTGTCCACCCGGGTGCCCCGCCGCAGGCTGCGGGACCAGGAAAGCGCCGACGGGATGTACCATCTGAACGGTTTTTTGCTCATCGGCGGGGGCGGGCTGACCTACACCCCTGACAGCGGGGCGGAGCCGGTGGTGCGCCAGGGCGTCCTGACCGAGGGGAAAAAGAGCCTGGTGGGCATCGGGACCAGGGTGCTGATCTTCCCCGACAAGGTGGCCTTTGACACCGCCGACGGCACCCTGAAACCCCTGGGGGCCGCCTGGACCAGCAGCGAATCGGTGGAGATGATCCCCTGCGACGCCGAGGGCAAGACCTACACGGTGAGCCGCTGGGGCCTGGAGGAACCGGAGGACCCGGCGGACGGCGAGGTTTTTCTGAAAGTGAAGGCGGAGTCCAGCCCGTGGAACGCCGACGGGGTGCTGGAAGTCTACAGCAGCTCCCTCGAGCGGTGGACAGGGGTGACGCTGGACTACTGCAAGATCAGCGCCACCGGCATCGGGGCGGACTTCGCGGTCTGGGACACCGTGACGGTGGAGGGGACGGCGGCCGCCGCGGCCGGCCTGTGCGAGGACCTGGACGGGGAAAAAGTCCTCTACGACGCGGGGGAGGACTGGCTGATGGTCCGCATCACCCCCGGCGGGGAACATTTTTACGGGCGCATCCTGCAGACCGGGACGGAGGCGTCCTGGAGCAGCCTGGACGGCAAAAGCAATTTGAGCTACAGCTCGGACAAGCCCCTGCGCTGCACCCGGCGGGTGCCCGACCTGGATTACCTGACCGAGTGCGACAACCGGGTGTGGGGCTGCTCGGGCAGCGAGAACGTGATCTACGCCTGCAAGCTGGGCGACCCCACCAACTGGTTCTCTTACCGGAACACCGCCGCCGACAGCTATGCGGTGACGGTGGGCAGCGACGGGGACTTTACCGGCGCGGCCACCTGCATGGGGTATGTATTGTTCTTCAAAGAGAACAGCCTGCACAAGCTGTGCGGGACAAAGCCCTCGGACTTCCAGCTCAGCAGCCTGCGGTGCCGCGGGGTGGCCAAACACGCTGCCGGAAGCCTCTGCGTCATCAACGAGACGCTGTATTATCTTTCGCCCGAAGGGGTGATGGCCTGGGACGGCAGCCTGCCGGTGAAGGTGTCGGGGACGCTGGACCCCAGCGGCCTGACCGGGGCCCAGCGGGCCGCCGCCGGGTGGCTGGACGGGCGGTACTACCTCTACCTGAAGCGGGAAGAGGGGAGCCGGCTGCTGGTCTACGACACCGAGCGCGGCCTCTGGCACGAGGAGGACCCCGGCGGGACGGGAGAGTTGGAAATGCTGTCCAGCGGGCGCCAGCTGTACCTGTGGGACGGCGCGGCCCTCTGGGCGGCCGGCCCCGCCCGGGAAGAGGACGCCGTCCTGGCCGGGGACGGGGGAGAGGCTGAGGCGAAGATCCCGTTCCGGCTGGAGACGGGGGAGATGGGGCTGGACGACAGCGAGGACAAGTATCTGGCCCATCTGGTGCTGCGGCTGGAGGCCCAGCCCGGCACCGAACTGGCCGTCTGGGCCAGCTGCGACGGCGGCCCCTGGGAAAAACTGGCCCAGGCCGCCGCCCGCACCGAGCCGAAAAAGCTGCGCATCCCCCTGACGCCGCGGCGGCACGACACTCTGCGGCTGCGGCTGACCGGGGCCGGCCAGATGACCCTGCGCAGCATGAGCCGCACCTTTGCCCCCGCAAAGGGCGGGCTGTGAGAAAGGAGGAGCGCGTATGGCAAGCATCGCGGGCCTGAGCAAGCTGGGCCTGCCCCGGCTGAGCAGCAGCATGGACCCCGAGGACGCCCGGGTGATCCGCAACTACCTGTACCAGATGCAGGAGCAGCTGCAGTACGTATTGACGAACATCGACACCGAGAACCTTGCGGAAGGGCTGAAAAGCCGTCTGGAAGGACAGTGAGAGAAAGGAGACGCCAACCATGGCGGTCAAGAAAAAAGACCCCTACAGCACCCAGGGCCTGAACGACAAGGCGTCGGTGCAGCAGGCGCTGGCCTCGGCCCAGTACCGGCCGGGCGAGGCGGTGAACCAGGCGGCCAGCGCCCTGGAGCAGTGGCAAAGCAGCCGCCCCGCCGGCTACCAGAGCCAGTACCAGGGGCAGATCAACAGCCTGCTGGATCAGGCCATGAACCAGGAGAAATTTTCCTACGACTATGCGTCCGACCCGCTCTACCGCCAGTATGCCCAGGCCTACCGGCAGAACGCCCACGACGCCAGCACCGACGCCGCGGCCCAGGCCGCCGCCCTGACCGGCGGATACGGCTCCAGCTACGCCACCAGCGCGGCGCAGCAGGCCTACCAGCAGCAGATGAACGGCCTGAACAGCGTGATCCCCACCCTGTACGGCCTGGCCCTGGACAGCTACACCAGCGAGGGCGACCTGCTGATGGACCAGATCGGGATGCTGAACCAGCAGGAGCAGAACGCCCAGGACCTCTATTACCGCCAGCTGGACGACTACTACACCCAGCTGGAATACAAGCAGGAAGCCTACGAGAACGCTGCGGCCCAGGACTACGCCCAGTACACCGGCTACCTGGCCAACCTGAACAACCTCTACGGGTACTACACCCAGCAGGAGGAGGCCGAAGCCGCACGCCGCCAGCAGACCTTCAACAATGTGATGGGCGTGCTGGGGCTGATCGGCAACGTGGCGCAGATGGCCATCAGCGGCACCACCGGCCTGGGCTCGATGCTCAGCGGGCTGGCGCAGGCCGGCTACAGCATGTACGCCGACAGCCGCGACTTTGAGGCCGCGCGCGCCGACGCCGCCTGGGAGCAGCAGATGCAGGAGCGCCTGCGCCAGGACAGCCTGGCCCGGCAGTCCTACGAGGACAGCACCGCCGCCCAGCAGTACCAGGACGCGCTGGCCCAGCAGCGCTTTGACAACGAGGTGACCAGCCAGAAGCTGGCCATCGCGCAGGGGGAGTGGGCCCTCAAGCGCAGCCAGGCCCAGCAGGAGGCCGCCGCGGCCAGCGCCCGGGCCGCCAGCCGTTCTGCCGGGGGCAGCACGGCCAGGAGCACGGGCGGCAGCGGGAGCAGCAGCCGCACGGGCAGCAGCGCGGCCGGTGCGGGCAGCGCCGCCCGTACAGACAGCGCGGCGTCCGGCAGCAGCGGCATCGACTACCAGCAGTTTGCCCGGAAGATGCGCAGCCGCGGCTACACCATCGACGAGATCAAGGCAATGTTCGACGCCATGCGGGGCGGCTGAGAAGCGCCCCGGGCGCTGCAACGCGAAAAAGGACGTACCTTTGCGGGTACGTCCTTTTTCTTGAGGAGTGGAAAAGAAAGGAGACAGGAAATGGAGGGTTCGTGAACAGGAGGGTCAGTTCTTCTTGATCTTGGTCAGGGCGTCGTTGACCTGGCGCTTGACGTCGGCGGAGAAGGCGCGGCCGGCCATCTTCATCATATCGGTCAGGCGCATGGTGCCCATGATGCCGCCCTCGCCGTCCTCCTCGCTGGAGTTCATCATGCTCATCATGCTGCTGTGGGCAAAGGTGTCGAGCACGTCCTTGATGACGGCGGCCGTCTCGCTGTTGGCCAGCAGGTCGGTGACCTTGTCCTTGATGGAGTAGAAGCCCTCGGGGTAGTTCAGGGGCTTGCGGGCCTCGCGGGCCTTGGGATCGTCGAACCAGTTGGCGGCGTCGTTGCCCTCGGGCAGGTCGTAGGCATAGTTGTGCTCGGCCACGCCGTTGAAGGCGGCGGTGTCGGACACCTCGCCGCAGCTGGCGGTGACGGTGTTGGCGCCGGCCTTCAGGTCAACGTTCTGGAACACGGCGCAGTGGTCGACTGCCTCGAGGGTGCCCACTTCAACGCCGTTGACCGTCAGGGTGACGGTGGGGCAGTTGGTGTAGACGGTGATGTTCCGCTCGCCGGGGGCGCGGTCCACAAAGCGGCTGCCGCTGATGTGGATCATGGGCTGGGTGGTCCAGTAGGCCTGGTAGACGTAGAAGGGGTCCTTCTTGACTTTGCGGTCGTAGGTGACAAGGCCCTTGTTGTTGCGGCCCTGGATGCCGCCCTCGTCGCGGCCGTCGGCGGCAAAGTCGAACATATTCCACACATGGGTGGCCCACAGGTAGGGCCGGGTGGAGAAGGTCTTGAGCATATCGTGGTGGTACTCGGTGGCGTACTCCTCGGTGTAGTCGTGGTTTTCAGGGTAGGCGGAGTGCCACTTGAGGATGCACTCGGCGCCGTACTCCGAGACGCCCAGGCAGCGGTCGGGGTACATGGCGTGGAACTTGTCCAGCCAGGGGCCGTTGTCGGCGGCCTCGCCGAAATACCAGCCGAAGTAGTGGTTGTAGCTCTCGACGTCGGTGATGGTGTTGTGCTCGCTTTCCATGGGGGTCATGGTGACCTGGGCCATGGTGGTCATGCGGCTGGGGTCCAGGCGCTTGGCCAAGGCGTTGACCTCGCGCAGGTTCTGGCGCAGGTCCTCGCGGTCTTTGCCGATGAGGATCTCGTTGGAGATGCCCCAGAAGAAGATGGAGGGGTGGTTGTAGTTCTGGGCCACCAGCTCGGTCATCTGGCTGAGGGTGTTGTCGTGGGCCTCCTGGCCGGGGATGAAGCGGCTGATGAAGGGGATCTCGGCCCAGAGGACGAAGCCGGCGTGGTCGCACAGGTCGTAGAAATACTGGTCGTGCTGGTAGTGGGCCAGGCGGATGGTGTTGGCGCCCACCTCTTTGATGAGGGCGAGGTCCTGTTCGTGGTCGGCGCGGCTGATGGCCCAGCCCTTGTCCAGCCGGTCCTGGTGGCGGGAGACGCCGTGCAGGGGGACGTTTTTGCCGTTGAGCCAGAAGCCGGTGTTGGGGTCCACGTGGAAGGAGCGGTAGCCGTAGGTGACGGAAACGGCGTCCACCGCCTCCTCGCCGCGGAGGATGGAGGCCTCGGCGGTGTAGCAGTAGGGGTCGGCCAGGCCGTCCCACAGGTGGGGGTTCTTGACCGAGAGGGTGAGGACGGTGTGGGCCCCGGCGGGGGCCGAGCCGGAAGCCACCACGCAGCCGGCGGCGTCTTTCAGGTCCACCGAGACGGTGCAGCCGGCGGCGTCCACGGGGAACAGGTCCACCCGGGTGGTGCCCGAGACGATGGGGGTGACAAAGACGGCGGGGGCGCCGGCCTTGAGCAGGTCAAAGTGGGCGGGGGCCGTCTCGATGAAGCTGACCTCGCGGTACAGCCCGCCGAAGAAGGTGAAGTCCGCCGTCTGGGGGTAAATATCGCTGGGGGCGTTGGAGACGTCCACCCGCAGCAGGTTGCCGGACTTTTTCATGGCGGGGGTCAGGTCGAAGCGGAAGGTGGAAAACCCGCCCTTGTGCTGGCCCAGCAGGCGGCCGTTGCAGTAGACGGTGGCCACATGGTTGGCGCCTTTGAACTCGATGTACTGGCGTTTGCCGTCGGCGGGGTCGGGCAGGGCGATCTCGTAGGTGCCGACGCCGCGCCAATAGTCGTTGCCGCCGTCCTGGCCGTCCTGGGCGTTCCAGGTATGGGGCAGGGCGACGGGGGCAAAGGGCTCGCCGTGCTTGGCAAAGCGGGCGGTGGTGAGCAGGGTGGTGGTGCGCATAAAGCATACTCCTTTCGCACAAAGCCGGCCGGGCCCGCGCCCGGCGGCAGGGATGCGTGTGCAGGTTTGCCTTTAGTATATCACTGCGGCGGGGAAGGCGGTAGGAAAATTTTGGGGAAGTTCTGTATAATTTTTGTTTGCATGGAGGAAAATATTGGCGGATGTTCATAAAAAATCCATAAACGGGGGCAAAAAGCCCCCGGGCTTGCCGGGGGCTGGGGGGTGATAAGGTTCAGTTGAGTTTGGGCGGGTTGCCTTGTTGATAGCTGTAACCTGTGCCGGACAGGGCTGCGTTCATCTGTTTAACGGCGTCCGTCCAGTCGCCGTCCACCTTGGTGGTTTCGCCCGTGCCGGTCTGGTCATCGCCGATGCCTTGTTCCTGATCGTTCTTCCAGTAGCAGGCGGTGACGGTGCCGGAAGCCGCCGGGCCGCTCTGATTATATCCCAACACGCCGCCTACGCGGGCAGAGCCGGACACCGTGTCCCCGGCGTGGTAGCAGGCGGTGATGATACCCATGGAAAAACCCGCCACGCCGCCGACATTGTAACCCGTGGCACTGACATCGCCCGTGGCGTAGCAGGCGGTAACCTTAGCACCTGCACTGATATATCCCACTACACCACCGACACTGACATCACCGGTCCCCGTAGCAGTCACGCTGCCCGTGGAAGAACAGGCTTCGAGCGTGGTATTACTATTCATGAATCCTGCCACGCCGCCCGCGGCGTTGATGGCGCCGGCGTGGACCTGTGCCTTGGCGGCGGTGCGGTTGAGCAGGGCCACCCGGGCCCCCGCCCGGGCCAGGGCCCTGGCCATGTCCGAGCAGAGCACCCCGCCCGCCCCGGTGACCACGGCTACCTTGCCGGAAAGATCGATGTCCAGCGTGTTTTTCTGCATCTTGGCGTCCTCCTTGCTGCAAATGGGTTGAAAAATCCCGCCCGGGTGACGGGCGCATCCGGGCGGGACACAGGGTGCGGGCTGGGGCCGGCGATCAGTACCGCAGGCCGAACTTCAGCTCGTAGTAGTTGCCGGCGGCGTCGCGGTAGGCGTAGGCCTTGCCGTTCTCGTCCTTGAGGGCCGGGTCGATGTAGGCATCCTTGGCGTAGCCGGGCACGTCGTTGGGGCTGGCGCAGACGCCGTCGGCGTTGACGGCCAGCACCTCGTCGCCCCGGGGCAGGGTGATGGGCAGGCGGCCCACCGGCGCAAACCGGCCGAAGATCACGTCCAGGGTGGCGGAGGGGTAGGTGTCGAAACCGGCGGTCAGGGCGTCGGCATAGGGCTCCACGTTGCCCACCATCCACGCCAGGGGGAAGTTGATGTTGGCGATCACCTTGCCGCCGTGGGCGTGGACCGCCGCCGCGATGGCGGGGATGCGCTTGGCGCCGGCCAGGGTGGTCTCGGTGTGGGTCTGGGGCAGGGGCTTGCCGTCGGGGCCCACGTCGTGGACGGTCTTGTCCTCGCAGATGTCCAGCTCCAGATAGCCGGGGGTGGCGTTGAAGTACGCGCCCGAGGAGGGGCTGACCATCAGGATGGCGTAGTCGGCCTGGGCGGGGTCGTCGGTGAGGTGGATCTCGAACCGGGCGATCATCTCCCGCAGGGCCCGGGTGGCGGCGGCGCCCTTTTCGGCGTCCTTGGCAAAGGCCTCGGCGTAGACCTTGGCCCCGGACAGCTTGTCGGTGGTCAGGGGCAGGGTGTGGTCCTGGTTCTTGAGCAGGACGACGCTCTCCCGGTGGACCAAGGCGGCCTCTTTCCAGTCGTCCTCGTTGGCCACCACCTCAGCGGCGTGCCGGGGGTCGGCGTAGGGGTTCTCGAACATGCCCTGCTGGAACAGCTCGGTCAGGGTGCGGGTGACGGCGCGGTCCAGGCTGGCGTCGGTGAGGACGAGGTCCTCCTTTTTGAACCCTTCGGGCACCGGGTGGGTGTCGTAATAGCCGTTGGTGGCGCGGGCGTACGCCTCGCGGCCCTCGGCGTTGTCGAACAGGCCGCTGATCAGGTCCACGCCCGACTGGGTGACGGCAAAGCCGATCCGCTCGGGCACGTCCAGGGCCTCGACGCCCCAGCTCATGTTGTGGGTGATGCCGGTGTCCGAGTTGATGTAGCCGTCAAAGCCCATCTGCCCCCGCAGGATGCCGTCGATGAACACCTTGTTGTAGGCAAAGCCGTAGGGGTCCATCCGCAGGGCGTTGCCCTCGCAGTCGGTCTGGGGGGCGCTCTTGGCGGCCGCCGGCTTGGAGTAATAGGGCATGATGGACGCGGCGTGGTACTTGACCGCCGGGCGGAAGGTGGGGATGTGGTATTTCTGCAGCGAGTCCTCGGTGGCGTAGACGTTCCACTGGCCGGCGGCGTAGTGGGGGTCGAAGCCGTTTTCGCGGGCGCCGCCGCCGGGGAAGTGCTTGACCGTCATGGACACGCCGTCCCGGGTGACGCCGTCGGGCCCGCCCTGGATGCCGGGGATCAGCCGCTCAAAGATCTTCTCGATCAGCTCGGGGTCCTCGCCGAAGGTGCCGAAGGTGCGCTGCCAGCGGGGATCGCTGACGCAGTCGGCCATGTACATATAGCCCTTGCGCAGGCCGCAGGCGGCCCACTCGCGCCGGATGCAGTCGGCAAACTTGTCGATCAGGGCGGTGTCGCCGTCCTCGCCCAGGACGGCCGCCGCGATGCCCAGGGTGCCGGGCCAGGTGGCGAACACACCGGAGGCGTCGTTCATGCCAAAGACCACCTCGCCGTTCTCGTTGCGGGAGTTGGAGGCCGCCTGCACCGGAACAAAGTGCTGGCACTCTTCGGCCACGGCGTGCAGCTGGTTGAGCCAGTCGGCCATGTCGGCGGGGGAGGGGCTGGCCCGCAGGATCAGGTGGCGGTTGAACCACTCTTTGATGAGGGTGGTGGTGCCGGGCAGGTGCTGCTCGCCAAAAATGGTCTTGCCGTTGAATTCGGCGTCGTCCAGCACGCCCGACTCATCGGGCACCACGGTGTGGCCCGCGGCGGGGCAGGCGGGGCCCATCCGCCAGTCCGAGATGAACAGCTGGGCGATCTTCTCGTCCACGGTCAGGGTCTTGACGTAGGCGGCGGCGCGCTCGGCGGGGGAGAGCCGCCAGTCGTTGACGGGGGTCACCTCGCCGGTGCCGTCGATGTCCTTAAAGGTCAGGCCGTCCTGCTCGATGACGCGGCGGGACACCGTGCCGATGGTGGGGCCGTTGGGGTTGTGGTAATATTTCAGGTTGTCGGATGCTTTTTTTGCCATGAAGCGTTCCTCCTTCTCAGCTGGTGCAAACGGGGTGGGGCATGGGCCCCATAGTGCTTTTATTATCGCACAAAGCCGCCCCGGATGGGAAGGATTATTTTGCGGGGAATCCGTACAATTTTTTCATTCTGACCGAATTTTCGGCGCTTTGGGCAAAGAAATGGTGAATTTGACGAGAAAACCGCCCCCCAAACTGTGAAAAATGGTCCCGGCGGAAGGAGTGGCTTTTCTCAAAAAACTTTTGTGTTATAATCAAAAGCGTGAAAGTGCGAAAGCAGAGGGCAGCATCTGCCAGCAAAACCAACGCACGAAAATGGAGAGGTGATTTGCGTGAAGGTCGAGATCAGCCGGGTGCTGGAGAAGATGGCCGGTTCCATGAACATCGGCTTGACCAAGATGACCCCGCCCTTCGACGGGATCGGAAATTTTGACTACGGGCTGCGCCGCGCCCTGGACGCGGAATTTGACTGGCCGGGCTTTGGGCAGTCCCTGCTGGACCAGGTGCCGGAAAAGACGCTGGTCTTTGCACAGGGGGTGTTCGAGCTGCGGTTCGCGCTGTTCCTGGCGCCGGACGAGCCGGAAACACTGTACTGCTTTGGGCCCTGGGCGGACGGCCCCCAGTCCCGGGAGTCGCTGGACTGGTGCGCGACCTACCTGGACGAAAAGGCCCAGAAGGTGGTGGAGGAATACCACAACCGGGTGCGCCAGGTGGACGACAACGCCATCAAGACCACATTGTTTGCGGTGATCTCGCTGCTGTTCCCGGAAGGGGAGCTGAAAACCGCCGAGTGGCGGGAGTTCATGCCCCTGCGCTTCCGCCCCAGTTTGGAGAGCTTCCGGGAAAAATCCTTTACCGAAGAGCTGCCCGCCGAGCTGATCGCCGAGCGCTACGCCGCCGAGAACCGGATGCTGGCGGCGGTGATCAAGGGGGACATCCAGGCGGCGCTGGGGGGCTACGAGAGTTTCCGGCGGTTCCAGCTGACGCCCCGGATGCGCAGCCCCCTGCGGGACTTCAAAAACTTCAGCATCATCCTGAACAGCCTGCTGCGCAAATCCATCGAGCAGGCCAGCGTCCACCCCTATTACATCGACCAGATCTCCTCCCGCTTTGCGCTGGAGATCGAGGCCCTGGGCAGCGTCGAGGAGGGCGAGCGGCTGCGGGTGCGGATGGTGCGGGAGTACTGCCGCTATGTGCAGAAGTACTCCCTGCGGCAGTACAGCCCCCTGATCCAGAAGGTGATCAACGAGATCAACCTCCACCTGGACAGCACCCTGTCCCTCAAGACCCTGGCGGCCCAGTGCTACATCAGCCCCAGCTACCTGTCCAACGTCTTTAAGCAGGAGACGGGCCAGACCCTGACCGACTACATCAGCCGCCGCCGGATGGAGCGCGCCGCCCGCCTGCTGCTGACCACCAACGCCCGGGTGGCGATGGTGGCGGAGGAAGTGGGCATCCTGGACGTGAACTACTTCACCAAGATGTTCAAGAGCGCCACCGGCCAGACCCCCACCGCCTACCGGCGGGACAAGCGGGCCCAGGCCTCGCTGGAGGTGGCCCCCGACAGCGCCGCCCCTCTGCCCCCGCCCGCTGGCGGCGAAAAACGGGAAAAATTGAGAAAATCCTGAAATTGCCTCTTGCAATGCTGCGCGGAGTGTGCTATAATACATCCCGCAGTCCTGCTGCTATAGCTCAGTTGGTAGAGCGCATCCTTGGTAAGGATGAGGTCTCCAGTTCAAATCTGGATAGCAGCTCCATATGCAATGCAGAAAGCCTCGAAGGGATAAGCCTTCGGGGCTTTTTTGCGTCCTGCCGGCAGGATGTGAAATCGGGGTGAATACCGCCCGCAGGCTGCAATAGGGACCTGGTTTGATTCGTATAGCATATACTGGACCAGATTTTGGCAACCAACGAGGTGAAGTGTATGCAGAAAAACCACAAAGTGCTGGCTGTGCTGGCCTGTCTGGCGCTGGCCGCCGGGACCATGGCCGGATGCGCGCCGCCGGCCCCGCCGGCGGACAGCGCCCCGGCCCGGACGGAGGAGGGGACTGCCAACCCCCTGAACGACGGGCGGCTGCGCTATCTGTACGATCTGAACAGCAGCGGCGGAGGCGCCCTGCTGCGGGGCAGCGAAGTGCTCTACCAGGCCAGCCCCTCCGAGAGCATCACCCTGCTGTACGCCCCCGGCGAGACAGAGCCGGCAGGCTGGCAGCTGGGCCGGAACGACGCGAACGGCCAGCGGGTCACCGAAGTGTACGACAAGGCGGGCCGGCTGATCTGGTCCGGCTCCGGCGCGTGGCGGGCCGCCCTGGCGGGGGAGACGCTGGCCCTGGAGCCGGGGAGCGCCGCCGTGGACGTGGGGCCCAGCGGCGTCACCGGCTGCCGCCTGATCGACACCGCCGCCGGGACGGAATACGCCCTGCCCGCCGAGACCTCCGGCTGCATCCCCACCGGGGCCGGGCAGGCGGTGCTGACCCTGAACACCGACCCGGCCGCCGGCGGCCTGGAGGGCAGCAGTGTGGTGGTCCTGGACCTGGCGTCGGGCGCGGAGCTGTACCGGATCGACCGGGCCTATGCCTACCGGGCTTACGGCCTGGACGGCCCCAGCCGCTGCGCCGGCATCCAGCGCTACGACCCCGCCACCGAGACCTGGTATACCGACCTGTACGACCCCGACACCCGGACCATGTACAGCCGGTTTGAGACCTTCTGCGGGGAAAATCTGATCTGCTACCAGCCCGAGCCGGGGAGCTACGACGTCTGCGCCCTGGGCGAGACCGAGCCTCTGGCCAGCTACGACGGCCCCTGCTCCTACTGGCGGGAGGGGCTGGCCCTGGCCCGGGATGCGGAGGGCGGCGCGCACCTCTATCGGGCGGACGGGACGGAACAGCCGCTGTTCGACTTCCTGACCTACAGCGTGGACGGCGGCTACGCGGCTTTCCTGCTGCAGGACGGCAGCCTGCTGCTGTACGGCCCGGACGGCAGCGAAACGGCGATCGAGACCGGCCTGACCAGCCAGGACCGGGTGTCGGTGATGGGGGCCCAGGGGGGCCGCGTCCTGCTCAGCGTCAGCGACGCGGACTACACCGTCACCCGCAGTTTGATCTATGACGCTTCCGGCCTGCTGTACGACAGCGACGGCAGCGGCTACGACCGGCTGATGTACCTGACCATGGGCCCGGACGGCCCGCTGTACAACGCGACCCGGCAGGGGCCGGGGGGCGGCTGGCTGTCCGACGTGGTGGACAGCCGGGGCAACGCCCTGCTGACGGGCCTGGCCGACGTCTCCTGGGGGGACGACCTGCCCGACGGGGTCATCGCGGCCCGGCGGGGCTTTGAGCGGGGCTACATGGACCTGGAAGGCAACTGGCTTTACAGCGAGAGCGTCTTTACCTCCCTTGCGGACGAGGACGGCTCGTATGACTGGTAAGGAAGAAAAGGAGCAGCACCATGCGAAACACAAAACTCTCCCGCCGCCGTTTTATGGCGGCGCTGGGCCTGGGGACGGCCGCCCTGTGGCTGGGGGGCTGCGGGCCCGCCGGCAGCACGCCGGACGATGCGTCCGGTCAGGCCCCGGCCTCCAGCCTGCCGGAGGAGGCGGAGGCAGAGCCCTTCCTGACCCCGGAGGAATTCCCGGGGGTGGACGGCTCCACCGCCTGCATCCCCCTCATCGCCCAGATGATGGCCGACGCCGCCGGCGTCCCCCTTGAGGAGGCCCAGAGCAGCGTCACCGTCAGCACCACCGCCTACGCCTGGGAGAACATGGGGGTCTACGGCAGCTCCGACATCGGGCTGCTGGTGGTCTACGAGGCCCCCGACTACGTCAAGGAGGAGATCGCCGCCGCCGGCGTGGAGCTGGAACAGAAGGCGGTGGGCCGGGACGCGCTGGTCTTTATCGTCAACGAGGAGAACCCGGTCCAGAGCCTGACCCTCGGCCAGCTGCGGGACATCTACGCCGGCCGGGTCACCAACTGGAGCGAGGTGGGCGGCGCCGACGCGCCCATCGTGGCCTTCCAGCGGGGGGAGGACAGCGGCAGCCAGACCCTGTTCCAAAAACTGCTGATCGGGGACGGGGAGCTGATGGAGGCCCCCACCGAGCTGGCCCCCGCCTCCATGGGCGGGCTGGTGGACAGCGTGGCCGCCTACAACAACAGCGCCAACGCCATCGGCTTTTCGGTCTACTATTATATAGACCAGATGTATTCCCAGCCGGGGCTGCGCCTGCTGGCGGTGGAAGGGGTGGAGCCCTCAAACGACACCATCGCCGCCCAGGAGTACCCCCTGTGCAACGACTTCTACGCCGTCATCCGGGCCAACGCCGCCCCCGACAGCCCCGAGCGCCGGCTCTACGACTGGCTGTCCACCGATGCGGGCCGCGCCTGCATCGAAAAGGCGGGCTACGTCCCGGCCTGAAGCATAGAACAGGAAAGCGTGCCGCACAAGCGGCACGCTTTTTTGTCAGGGCAGGCCGGCTGCGGCGGCCGCCAGCTTGCACACGCCGGCCAGCACCATCACCAGGATGGGGTCCAGCTTGCACTTGAGCAGCAGGAACAGGCTCAGCGCAAAGATCAGCACCATCACCCAGTTGGTGGCGGCCAGGGCGATCACCGCGTCCCCCCAGAAGGCGGTGACCAGGATGGAAAGCCCCGCCGAGGCGATCAGCGCCACCACCGCCGGCCGCAGGGAGCCCAGTACGCCCTGTAATAAGGCCATGGTGCGGTACTTCAGGTAGAGCTTGGCGATGAGGGTGACGATGATGCAGGAGGGCAGGATGCAGCCCAGGGTGGCCACCGCCGCCCCCGGCACCCCCGCGATCTTGATGCCCACAAAGGTGGCCGAGTTGATGGCGATGGGGCCCGGGGTCATCTGGGAGATGGTGATGAGGTCGGTGAACTCGGGCATGGACAGCCAGCCGTGCCGCTCCACGATCTGCCCCTGGATGAGGGGGATGGCCGCATACCCGCCCCCGAAACTGAACAGCCCGATCTGCAAAAAGCTCCAAAACAGCTGCAGGTAGATCATTCCGCGCCCTCCTTTTTGTGCCGCAGGGCCAGCAGGGTGCGCACGGCGCCCACCCCGGCGGCCGCCAGGATCACCACCACCACGTTGACCCCGAACAGGCAGGTGGCCGCAAAGGCCGCCGCCAGGATGAGCATCGAGGCCGCGCTGCGGGAGCGGGCCACGTCCGCCCCCATCTGCCACACCACCGAGGCGATCACCGCGCCCACCCCGGCCTGCATCCCGGTCAGCATCTGGCTGACCAGGAAGTTGTCCCGGAAGGCTTCGTAAAACACCGAGATGGCCGAGATGATGACGAAGGGCGGGATGATGGTGGCCACGATGGCCACCGCCGCCCCCGGCATCCCCGCCAGCTTGTAGCCCACCACGATGGCGCCGTTCACCGCGATGGCCCCCGGCGCAGACTGGGCGATGGCCACCAGGTCCAGCATCTCGTCCTCCTCGATCCAGTGGTATTCGTCCACGAACTTTTTCTTGAGCAGGGTGACGATCACATACCCGCCCCCAAAGGTAAAGGCGCTGAGGTACAGGGTGGAAAAGAACAGCCGGCGCAGCACCTGCCGTTTGTTGTTTGTCTCGTTCATAAGCGCAGCCCTCCTGTTGATTTGGCAGAGCAAGCATAGCACGGCCGGGGCGCTGTGTCAAATGCAGGCCGGGGCTTTGTGTCAGGCAAAGGGCGGCCGCCGGGAAGATTTTACACCGATCTGTTCCAGTTTGTGGCACAGGCAACGCAAAAAACGCGATTTGTTGACACACCCTCAACATTCGGGTGCTATACTTAGTTTGGTTTGAGCCTGGCCCCGGCCGGGAAGCGTTTGGCCGTAAAAAGCCCATCCTTGTATGAGAAACCGTTCAGAAAGGATTGCCACCCATGAAAACGAAACCGAAACAAAAAAAGCGCCTCTGGCTGCCCTTTGCCATTGCGGCGGGGGTGATCGTCCTGCTGCTGGTGCTGGCCCCCATCGTGGTGCCGGCGGTGGGCAAATGGTTCACGTCGCAGGAGACCGCCGTCCGCGACGGCTGGGCCGTGGACGTGGGCGACCTGATCGGCGTGGACGAGACCCAGCAGATCGAGATCCGCCACGCGCCGGTGGAGTCCAGCATCACCGTCCTGCAGCTGGTGCCCACCGACATCGAGGACGAAGGGTTTACGTACTACGACACCGCCGTCCAGCAGCGGATCCGCGCCATGCTGGACCGGGGGCAGCAGATCTCCGGCCGGCAGGTGCAGTGGACCGCCGAGACCCCCCTGGCCATGCTGGACCCCTTCGGCACCGGGGCCAACGGCCTGTATCTCTATTTTGAGACGGATTTCCCCACCCAGGTGGAGTACACCATCCGGGTGGACGACGAGCGCATCCCCGACTACACCGCCACCGCCGCCGACAGCTCCGGCAAGGCGTATTCCACCACCCACGAGTTCCAGCTGATCGGCCTGGTGCCCGGCGAGGTGAACGAAGTCACCATGACCCTGCGGGGCAGCTGGGGCAACGTGCGCCAGACCGTCCGCTTCACCATCGAGATGCCCGAGACCCACTCCGGCTACGACACCGTGCTGGAAGTGACCGACGGCCCCAGCACCGAGCCCCTGGACGACGGGCTGTTCACCATGATGCGGACCAACGGGTACCTGGGCTACGGCTTTTTGTACGACAACAGCGGCGTCATGCGCTATGAGATGGTGCTGGAAGGCTTTGGCATGGACCGCATCCTGTTCTACGGGGACGAGATGGTCACCTGCGTGTCCTCCAACAAGCTGGCCCGGATCAACGGCCTGGGCGAGGTGGAGCAGGTCTACCCCCTGGGGGACTACGAGCTGCACCACGACATCAACTACGGCCGGGACGGCACGGTGGTGGCCCTGGCCGAAAAGGCCGGCGACACCAACGTCGAGGACCTGGTGCTGGAGATCGACCTTGCCACCGGCGAGGTGACCGAGCTGCTGGACTTCAAGGACCTGATGGCGGGCTACTACGCCCAGACCCGGCCCATCCGCGCCACCGACCCCTTCTTCTGGCAGGTGGACGAGCAGGACTGGATCCACCTGAACACCATCCAGTACCTGCCCGAAACCGACAGTCTGGTGGTCTCCTCCCGGGAGACGTCCACCGCCATCAAGGTGGAGGACGTCCACGGCGCGGCCAGCGTCGGCTGGCTGTGCGGCGACCCCGCCTTCTGGCAGGGCACCGGCTATGAGGACTACTGCCTGACCCCGGTGAACGATTTCACCTGGCAGTACGGCCAGCACAGCGTGGCCTGGGCCCCCGGCGACGAGGAGGGCGTGGGCTACCTGCGGATGTTCAACAACAACTACTGGGCCCTGTCCTCCCGGGACGGCTACGACCCCGACCTGCCCGATGGGGTGGGCACCGACCTGTACGGCGGCGAAGGGGACCACAGCTATACCTACGTCTACCGCATCGACGAGAACGCCGGCACCGTCGAGCTGGTGGAGTCCTTCCCGGTGCCGTATTCCAGCATCGTGTCCAACTCCACCCTGAACGAGGACACCGGCCACTGGGCGGTGAACAGCGGCATCGCCATGGTCTTTGGGGAATACGACGCTGGCGGCGCCCTCATCCGGCAGTATGCCTATGAGTGCACCATGCAGGGCTACCGCACCTTCAAGTACGACTACAAGGGCTTCTGGTTCCAGTAAAAAGCGATCGCCATGCAAAAACGCTCCCTGAACGCGAACGTCCGGGGAGCGTTTTTCTGTGTTTCCAGGCGGGCCCTTTCCCCGTACGCGGGGGAGGGCGGTCAGCAGCCGCCGTTGCCGGCGCAGCCGTGGCTGCCGCAGTGGTGGCCGCCGTCGTGATGCTCGCCGTGGTGGTCGCAGTGGACGTCGGGCTGGTAGTCCAGGCGGCCCGCCAGCAGGGCGTCCACCGCCGCGTCGGCCGGGCCGGAGGCCCCGCCGTACAGCCGGATGCCCGCGGAGGCCAGGGCGGCCTGGGCGCCGCCGCCGATGCCGCCGCAGATCAAAACGTCGGCCCCCAGCTGCTGCAGGACGCCGACCAGGGCGCCGTGGCCCTGGCCGCCGGTGCCCACCACCTGGCTGTGGAGGACCTGCCCATTTTCCACATCGTAGACTTTGAACTGTTCGGTACGGCCGAAATGCTGGAAGATCTCGCCGTTTGCGTAGGTGACTGCAATTCTCATGGGATAGCTTCCTTTCTGTGGGGCCCCGGGGAGGGGGCCGGATCTCTCCTGCCTATTGTAGCACGTTGCGGCCCGGAATGCCAGAGCCGCGGCCGGAAAAGGGCAAAACGGCCCGGCTGCCCTGTAGAGTTGCACAAAGAGACCGGGGTAATTCTCTATTTGACGGGACTTTGCCGCTGTGTTACAATAGAAGCAGTTTGAAAAATGGCATTTTTATGCAGTTTCACTCAAAAATGTCAGGAGGTATAAGGAAATGGCCGATCGGCGGTCTACGATTGAAGATGTGGCGAAACGGGCGGGCGTGTCCAAAAGCACCGTTTCCCGCTACCTGAACGGCAAACCGGTCCGGAGTGGCAACTACGAGCGCATCCGGGAGGCGGTGGGCTACTATCATTTCAAGGCAAACCCCTTTGCGCGGCTCAGCGCCAAGCGGTCGAAGTTGATCGGCGTCGTGCTGCCCGACTTCGACGCCAACACCATGCCCCATGTGCTGACCGCGCTGGACAGGTACCTGCGGGCCAAGGAGTACCGGCCCCTTTTCATCAACACCGGCGGGGACCTCGACTTTGAGATCCAAAGCATGGAGGACCTGGACCGGATGCGGGTGGACGGCATCGTGGTGGTGGCCAACCGGCTGACCCAGGCCCACTACGGCCAGATGGAGCGGATGGAGACCCCGGTGGTGTTTTTCGGGCAGGAGTTCGAGGGCGGCTACTCGGTGGTGAACGACGACCTTGCCGCCGGCGAGGGCCTGGCCCGGTGGGTGGTGGACCACGGCTACCGGAAGGCCGGCTGCCTGTGGGTGCCGGAGGACGACATCGCCGTGGGCAGGCGCCGGAAAGAGGGCGTGCTCAAGGGCCTGGCGGTGGGCGGCATGAAGGACGTGCCCGTCTGGGAGACGGGCGACAGCCTCTGGGACGCCTGCCAGCGGGCCAAGGCCATTCTGTCCGGCTCCAACCCGCCCGACGCCCTGCTGTGCGCCACCGACCGCATCGCCTACGGCGTGTACAAGGCGGCCCGGGAGCTGGGCCTGCGCATCCCCCAGGACATCGGGGTGACGGGCTTTGGGGGCTATGAGACCAGCGCGCTGCTGGACCCGCCTCTGACCACCGTCTCGTTCGATGTGGAGACGGCGGCGGCCATCTGCGCCGACACCATCCTGGCCCTCCACGATGCGGAGGCCCGGCCCGCCCCGGTGCAGGTGGTGGGGTTCAAGTATCTGTTTGGCGGCAGTGTGTAAGATAAGAAAGGAGTTTTGGCCTATGCAGGCGACCATCCACAACGAATTTTTGACTTTGACGGCAGACACCCACGGCGCGGAGGCGGTCAGCGTCCGCAACGCCGCCGGGCAGGAGATGCTCTGGCAGGCAGACACGTCGGTGTGGGGGCGGCACGCGCCCATCCTGTTCCCCTGGACGGGCAAGCTGGCGGGGGGCATCCTGACCCACGGGGGCAAGAGCTACAAGGGTGGCCAGCACGGCTTTGCCCGCGACCTGGAGCACACCCTGCTGGAGGCCGGCCCCGACGCCATCCGGATGGAGCTGCGCTCCAGCGAGGAAATCAAGGCGGCCCGCTTCCCCTACGATTTTGTCCTGACCAGCACCTTCCGGCTGGAGGGCAAGACGGTCTGCCACACCCTCACGGTGGAAAACCCCGCCTCCGCCGCCGAACCCCTGCCCTTTGGCATCGGGTATCACCCGGCCTTTAACGTGCCCTTTGACGAGGCGCACACCCTGGCGGACTACGAGTTCCGGTTCGACCGGCCCGAAAGCCCGGTCATTCTGGACGCACGGCCCAACGGCCTGCTGAGCGGCAAGTGCTACTACCAGTGGAAGAACGCCGCCGTCATCCCCCTGGAGGAGGGGATGTTCGACAACGACAGCTTCTGCATGGCGGGGCTGCGCAGCAAGACCCTGGGCCTGTACGAGAAGGACACCGGCCGCAGCATCGTCTGCGACATCGAGGATTATCCCTACACCCTGATCTGGAGCGCCGCGTCCAGGCCCATGCGGTTTGTCTGCATCGAGCCCTGGCACAGCCTGCCCGCCGCCGAGGCGGACGGCCCCTCCTGGCGCAAGCGCGCGGCGGCGGCCATCCTGGCCCCGGGCGAGAGCTGGCAGACCACCCTGCGCACCACCTTTGACCGTTGAGCGGGGTGAAGGCATTCCTGACGGCCCACCGGGCGGCCCTGGCAGGGCTGGCGGGGGCGCTGGCAGCGCTGGCCCTGTTCTGGCTGGCCCGGTCCCACCGGGCCGCCATGGACTGGTGGGTGGAGGCCGTCTCGATGCCCCTCAAGCGGGGGCTGGGCGCCCTGTGCGACCCGCTGCCCTTCAGCGTCTGCGAGGCGGGGGCCACCCTGCTGATCCTGGGGGCGCTGGGGCTGCTGGGCCGGGCCGTCTGGCGGGCGGCCCACGGCCAGCCTGCCGCCCTGGGGGCCTTTGGGCTGCACCTGGCGGTGCTGCTGCTGTGGGGCTACTGGGGGGTCTGCGCCTTGTGGGGCACCCAGTATTACGCCGCCGGCTTTGCCGAAAAGGCGGGGCTGGAGGCGGCCCCGGTCAGCGCGGCCCAGCTGGAAGCGGTGACCCGCTACTTTGGCCGGCAGGTGACGGCCTGGGCGGACGCCGTCCCACGGGACGGGGAGGGCCGCTTTGCCGTCAGCCGGGAGGACATCATGGGGGACACGGCGGGCCTCTACGACGGCCTGACCGGGCGCTGGGCCTTTCTGGAAGGGCCCGACCGCCGGGCCAAGCCCGCGTTCTATTCCAAACTGATGAGCGCCTGGGGCTTTACCGGGTACCTGTGCCCCCTCACCGGGGAGAGCACCCTCAACGTGGACTGCCCCGAAGTGTTCCTGCCGGTGACCATCGCCCACGAGTACGCCCATCAGCGGGGCGTCGCCGCCGAGCTGGAGGCCAACTTTGTGGGCATCCTGGCGTCGATTGCCAGCGGCCGCCCCGCCTACGTCTACTCGGGGTGGCTGTACGGGTACCAGCACCTGTCCAACGCCCTCTACCGGGCCGACCCCGAGGCCGCGTCGGCCTGTATGGCGGAGCTGCCCGCTGCCGCCCGCGCCGACTTCGTCTACAACAACGCCTATTGGGCATCCTGGGAGGGCCCCATCCGCGAGGTGGGGGAGACGGTCTACGACAACTTCCTGCGCAGCTACGGCCAGGAGCTGGGGATGCAGAGCTACGGCGCCTGCGTCGACCTGCTCGTGGCGGAATTTCTGCCCCTGGCTTTATAAAGGAGGCGCCTGCCTTGTCCAAAAATAAGCAATTTGCGACACGCTAAAATGCCCCCGTCCAGATGGACGGGGGTTATTTGCGCCCAAACTATTTACAAAATAGGCCTGATAGGCGTATAATAGGCATGAAAGGAGGCGCGAGCCATGACACCGGTAAGCACCAATATCAAAATCGACCCGGAGCTCAAAGAACAGGCCCAGGACCTGTTTGAAAGTCTGGGCATGAACCTGACCACAGCTGTAAATATCTTTCTGCGGCAGTCGGTGCGGGAACAGGCCATCCCCTTCCGCATCGGGGAGCCTGCGCCCAATGCAGAAACATGGCAGGCCATTCGGGATGCCCGCAACGGCGTTGGGCTGAGCCGCGGCTTCACCTCGGTGAAGGAGCTGATGGAGGACCTGGATGCTGACGATTAAATACCAGACCGCCTTCAAGTGGGACTACAAGCGGATCAAAAAGCGCGGCTACGACCTCCGCTTGCTGGAAGATGTGATCGCCCTGCTGGCAGAAGGGCAGGAACTGCCTGCCTCTTACAGAGACCACGCCCTGACCGGCGATTACAGCGGCTGCCGCGAGTGCCACATCGCACCGGATTGGTTGCTGGTCTATGAAGTGCTGCAGGACGAGCTGCTTTTGTATCTGACCCGAACGGGCACCCACAGTGATTTGTTTTGAGCTGCTGAACAACAAAACCCCCGTCCAGACGGACGGGGGCGTTTTTGTATCTTGGTTCAGCTGTGCAGGGGCGATTTACATCAATAGGCGATGCCCCAGTAGATCATGGTCTTGGCGGGCTTGCCGCAGATGGGGCAGACCTCGCCGATCTGCTCCTGCTCAAAGGGCATGCAGCGGCTGGACAGGCCCACTTCTTCCTTCATCTTCAGCTCGCAGTCGAGGTCGCCGCACCACATGGTCTTGATGTAGCCGGTGTCGGCGGCGGCCAGGGCCTTGACCTCGTCCATGGTCCGGGCGGCCCAGGTGCGCTTTTCGCGGTTTTCCAGGGCGCGCTGGTACAGGTCGCGGGTCAGGCTGTCCAGCAGGGCGGGGATGACGGTGGGCAGCTCGTCCAGGCTGACAAAGGTCTTTTCGCGGGTGTCGCGGCGGACCAGGACGCACTGGTTCTTTTCCAGGTCCTTGGGGCCCAGCTCCAGGCGCAGGGGCACGCCCTTCATCTCCCACTGGCTGAACTTCCAGCCGGGGGCGTTGTCGCTGTCGTCCAGCTTGACCCGGGCGTACCGGCCGATGCTGGCGGCCACCTCGGCGGCCTTTTCGGCCACGCCGGGCTTGTGGGGCGCGATGGGCACCACCACCACCTGCCAGGGCGCAATGGCCGGGGGCAGGATCAGGCCGTCGTCGTCGCCGTGGGTCATGATGATGGCGCCCACCAGACGGGTGGAAACGCCCCAGCTGGTCTGGAAGGGGTAGTGCAGCTGGTTGTCCCGGCCGGTGAAGGTGACGTCGTAAGCGCGGCTGAATTTGTCGCCGAAGTAGTGGCTGGTGCCGCTCTGCAGGGCCTTGCCGTCCTTCATCATGGCCTCGATGGTATAGGTGGCCTCGGCGCCGGCAAACTTTTCCTTGTCGGTCTTGCGGCCCTTGACCACGGGGATGGCCAGGTCGTCCTCACAAAAGCTGGCGTAGCAGTTCAGCTGGGCCATGGTCTCGGCCTCGGCTTCGGCGGCGGTCTCGTGGATGGTGTGGCCCTCCTGCCACCAGAACTCCCGGCTGCGCAGGAAGGGGCGGGTGGTCTTTTCCCACCGGATGACGCTGCACCACTGGTTGTACTTCATGGGCAGCTCACGGTAGCTGTGCAGCACCCGGGACCAGTGGTCGCAGAACATGGTCTCGCTGGTGGGGCGGACGGCCAGCCGCTCTTCCAGCTCCTCGCTGCCGCCCATGGTCACCCAGGCGGCCTCAGGGGCAAAGCCCTCCACCAGCTCGCCCTCTTTCCGCAGCAGGCTCTCGGGGATCAGCACCGGCATGGCCACGTTCTCGTGGCCGGTGGCCTTGAAGCGGGCGTCCAGGTTTTTCTGGATGTTTTCCCAGATGGCCTGGCCGTAGGGCCGCAGGATGATGAAGCCCTTCATGCTGGAATACTCCACCAGCTCGGCCTTGAGGCAGATGTCGGTGTACCACTGGGCAAAGTTCTCTTCCTGGCTGGTGATGGCCTGGACCAGTTTTTTCGTCTCTTTTGCCATTCTTGTTCCGTTCCTCTCTATCACGGCCGTGCGCCAAAGGGGGCATGGCCCCTTCCGCCCCGGCCCGAAATCAAAAAATCCAAACCTGCCGCCCGCCCCGGGGCAGTGCCCGCCGCCCGCCGCAGGCGGGGGCGTCCGGGCAGAGCGCCGCAGCGCCGGGGCAGTGCCGGCGCCGCATCAGCCCAGCTGGCTGTCCACAAAGCGGACCACGTCGCCCACGGTGTGCAGGTTCTCGATGGCGTCGTCGGGCACCTCGATGCCAAACTCGTCCTCCAGGGTCATGACCATGTCCACGATGTCCAGGCTGTCGGCCTCGAAATCGTTCAGCAGGTCGCTGTCCATGGTGATCTGGCTGGCGTCAACGCCCAGCTGCTCGGCCAAAAAGCCGCGGATCTTCTCAAAAGTGCTGTCCATAATGGGATGTCTCCTTTGTTCATTCCTCTTTTTTCAGTGCCTGGCAGGGCCGCGGCACAAAGTTCCTCTTATGTTTATAGCGTAAGGGCCTGCCATTGTCAAGCCCTGTTTTGCGATTCTGGCGAAAATTGGCCTTGCCGCTTGTCAGAAAGCGGTTCAGCCATTATAATAAGAAGGAGCGGACCCCGGGCGCGCCGGATGCGCCCGGGACGCAAGAGGGGAGGCAAACGATGGACTTAGCTTTTACCAAGATGCAGGGCTGCGCCAACGACTATATCTACCTGGACTGCCGCACCGGGGGCCTGCCCCGGGAGATCGAAGCCCTGGCCCGGCGGCTGTCGGCCCGGCACGTTTCGGTGGGGGCGGACGGGGTGATCTGCATCTGCGCGCCCTGGACGCCGGGGGCGGTGGCCGCCATGCGGATCTTCAACGCCGACGGCAGCGAGGGCAAAATGTGCGGCAACGGCATCCGCTGCGTGGCCCAGTGGCTGCGCACCCACGACGAGGCCTGCGCCGGGCTGGACGAGATGTGCATCGACACCATGAGCGGCCCGCGGACCCTGCGCTGGCAGGGGCCGGGGCAGTGGCAGGTGGAGATGGGCTGCTACAGCACCCTGGCCGCCGACCTGCCCGCCCTGCATATGGGGGCGGGGCCCCTGGTGGGCTGCACCCTGGCCGCCGCCGGGCGGGACTGGACCGTCACCTGCGTCAGCGTGGGCAACCCCCACTGTGTGACGGTGGTGGAGGATGTGGACGGCCTGGACCTGGCCGCCATCGGCCCGGCCTTTGAGCGGCACGAGAACTTCCCCGAGCGGATCAACGCCGAGTTTGTCCAGAAGCTGGACGACACCCGCATCCGGATGCGGGTGTGGGAGCGGGGCAGCGGCGAGACCTGGGCCTGCGGCACCGGGGCCTGCGCCTCGGTGGCCGCCCTGACCGAGCGGGGGCTCGTCCCTGCCGGGCAGGACATCCAGGTGGAGCTGCGGGGGGGCGTGCTGGCCATCCGGGTGCTGCCCGGCCGCCGGCTGCTCATGACGGGGCCCGCCGTCACCGTCTGCGAGGGCATCGCAAAGCTGTAAACACAGACCCGGCCGCAAGAAAAGGAGATACTGCTATGAAGATGAACCAGCATTATAACGAGCTCAAGGCCAGCTACCTCTTTGTGGACATCAACCACCGGGTGGCGGCCTTCCAGAAAGCCCACCCGGACCGGGAGGTGATCCGCCTGGGCATCGGGGACGTGACCCGGCCCCTGGCGGGCAGCGTGGTCAAGGCCATGCAGGAGGCGGTGGCCGAGATGGGCACCGCCGCAGGCTTCCACGGCTACGGCCCCGAGCAGGGCTATGACTTCCTGCGCGAGGCGGTGCAGGGCTATTACGCCGGCCGGGGCGTCCGGCTGGAGGCGGACGAGATCTTTATCAGCGACGGCGCCAAGAGCGACCTGGCCAACATCCTGGGCCTGTTCAGCGAGGAGAACACCGTCCTGGTGCCCGACCCGGTCTACCCCACCTATGTGGACGACAACGTCACCGACGGCCGCAAGATCGTCTATGCACCCACCAGCGAGGCAAACGGCTTTTTGGCCATGCCCGACCCCGCCGTCCGGGCCGACATCATCTATATCTGCAGCCCCAACAACCCCACCGGCGCCGCCTATGACCGCGCCCAGCTCAAGGCGTGGGTGGACTACGCCAAAGCCAACGGCGCGGTGATCCTGTACGACGCCGCCTACGAGTGCTTTGTCTCGGAAGAGGGGCTGGCCCGCAGCATCTTTGAGGTGGAGGGCGCGCGGGAATGCGCCATCGAGATCTGCTCCTTCTCCAAGATCGCGGGCTTTACCGGCACCCGCTGCGGCTACACCGTGGTGCCCCACCAGCTGGAGCGGGAGGGGATGAACCTGAACAAGCTCTGGCTCCGCCGCCAGACCACCAAGTTCAACGGGGTGCCCTATATCGTCCAGCGGGGCGCGGCGGCCGTTTTCAGCCCCGAGGGGATGGCCGAGATCCAGGCCAACCTGGACTACTACCGCCGGAACGCCAAAGTCATTGCCGACGCCCTGAACGAATGCGGCGTGTGGTACTGCGGCGGCCACAACAGCCCCTATATCTGGCTGCGGTGCCCCGGCAACATGGACAGCTGGACCTTCTTTGACTGGCTGCTGGAGCACGCCGGCGTGGTGGGCACCCCGGGCGTGGGCTTTGGCCCCTGCGGCGAGGGCTACTTCCGCCTGACCGCTTTCGGCGACGCCGAAAAGACCCGCCTGGCCGCCCAGCGCATCAAGGACGCCGTGCTGTCTCTGAGCAAGTGAGGAAACCATGATTTTTGATACCCTGAACAACCTGCCCAACTACCTGGGCATCAGCCCGCATCTGGACACCGCCATCGAATACATCATGGCCCGGGACATCGCCACCCTGCCCGAAGGCCGCACCCGCGTGGACGGGGAAGCGGTGACGGTGGAGGTGCGCACCCTGACCCCCCAAAGCGGGGAGAAGGCGGACTTCGTCTGCCGGGAGGGCTGCCTGACCCTGCTGACCGACCTGGCCGGCAGCGAGATGTTTGAAGTCTCGCTGGGGGAGTTTGCGGTCAAGAAGCCGGCCGCCGGGGACGCGCCCGCCTGCGGCAGCGCCCCCACCAGCGCGGCGGGGATGCTCTGCGAGGGGCGGTTTGCCCTGTTCCTGGCAGGGGAGCCCTACAAGGCGGGCATCAAGGCCCAGGGCTGCGGCAAAGTGAAGCAGGCGGCCTTCCTCATCGCCCTGGACGAGGGCGCCGGGGAGGACGCAGAAACCTGAATCTGCACCCATACGTTGAAAGGGAGGGGATGTAGTATGAAGATCGAGACCATCGAGACCCCGCGCCTGGCGCTGCGCGGTTTTACGCCGGAGGACGCGCCCTTTGCCATCAGCCTGTGGAACGACCCGGTCACCGGGCGGTGGCTGTCGGACCCGGCCCTGGAGGCCATCCCCGACATCGAGGCCTACACCAAGTCGGTGGAGGGGCTGGGGGACTCTTTGGACTGCTGCCACCTGGTGGCGGTGGACCGGGCCACCGGCCAGCGGATCGGCACCTGCAGCTTTGTGCCGGAAAACGGCGGCCGCAGCTACGACATCGCCTACGCCGTCCACCCCGACTTCCAGCGGCAGGGCTACGGCACCGAGATCGTGGAAGGGCTGATCGGCTATGCCCGCTCCCGCCGGGCCAATGCGGTGACCATCTGCATCGCCCGGGAGAACGCCGCCTCCAACGCCCTGGCCCGTAAGGTGGGCGCCCTCATCATCGCGGAGAGCAGCTACACCAAGGGGGGCACCAACGAGACGATCCCCGATTACCTCTACGAGCTGAAACTGTAAACCGTGCCGCCCCTGCGGCACGCAAAAACGCCCCCGCATCCTGGTCCGGACGCGGGGGCGTTTGCTGTTGGGGGTGTTACTCGGTGGGTTTGGGATCGGTCAGCAGCTCCGCGATGGAGGGCACCATCGCGCCGAGGTTCTGCAGCTCGGAGGGGATGATGATCTTGGTGGCCTTGCCGTTGGCCACTTTGGCCAGGGTGTCCAGGCTGCGCAGGGCGATCACCTTGCCGTCCGGGTCGGCCTCGTTCAGCAGCCGGATGGCGTCGGCCTCGGCCTGCTGCACCGCCAGGATGGCCTGGGCCTCGCCCTCGGCCTCCAGGATGCGCTGCTGCTTGATGGCGTCGGCCCGCAGGATGGCGGCCTCCTTTTCGCCTTCGGCGGCGGTGATGGCGGCCTGTTTTTCGCCCTCGGCCTTGAGGATGACGGCCCGCTTTTCACGCTCGGCCTTCATCTGCTTCTCCATGGCGTCCTGGATCTCGGCGGGGGGCATGATGTTCTTGACCTCCACCCGGTTGACCTTGATGCCCCACTTGTCGGTGGCCTCGTCCAGGATGGCGGTGATCTTCGAGTTGATGACGTCCCGGCTGGACAGGGTGTGGTCCAGCTCCATCTCGCCGATGATGTTGCGCAGGGTGGTGGCGCACAGGCTCTCCAGCGCGGCGATGGGCTGGTTGACGCCGTAGGTATACAGCTTGGCGTCCATCACCTGGAAGAACACCACCGTGTCGATCTGGATGGTGACGTTATCCCGGGTGATGACGGGCTGGGGCGGGAAATCGCCCACCTGCTCTTTCAGGCTGACCTTTTTGGCCACCCGCTCGATGAAGGGGATCTTTACATGGAGGCCGGCCTCCCAGGTGGAAGAATAGACGCCCAGCCGCTCGATGACAAAGACGGTGGACTGGGGCACGATGACGATGTTGGTCACCACGATGAGGACGACCACAAGGATCAGCGCCAGGATCAGGAAAAACATGAGTGCGGTCATCATAAGGTCATACGCTCCTTTCTGGGCAGTCAGTCGGGCTGGAGGGGTGTCTCGATGGGGGCGGGCTCGACGATCAGGGTGGTGCTGCGGATGGCGGCCACCCGGCACTTGTCGCCGGGGGCAAAGGAGACGCCGGGCACGGCCTGGGCGTTCCAGTCCACGCCGTCCAGCCGGGCGCGGCCCGGGGCGCCGTCAGCGACGGGGGTCAGGATGGTGGCGGTGCGGCCGATGTTCAGGTCCCCGTTGGTGGGGGTGGCGGGCCGGCGCAGCCTGGCTGCCAGCGGCCGCAGGGCCAGCAGGCAGAGGATGCTCACCGCCACAAAGACCGCCGACTGGGCCTGCAGGCTGTCGGTGAACAGACAGCTGATGAGGGCGGCGGCCCCGCCTACCGCGAACCATACCGACACCAGGTTGAAGGTGGTGGCCTCGATGAACACGAGGACGATGGTGGCGACCAGCCACCCAATGGCTTGCAGCATAGGTACTCCTTCCTTGCTAAAGGGCGCGGCAGGGATGCCGTGCCTTACCTCTACTATATTCATTTCCGGGGGCGAGGTCAAGCGTTTTCGGCAGGAAGAGCCGCACTGCCCCACAAGTTTAGCACAAGCAACAAAAAAGCCCGGCACATTTTGGCGTGCCGGGCCAACATTGCGTGCAATTTTTCAGCGTGTCGCTTTTGCGCCACGCTCCAGGGGGAACCCATTTCTGCCTGCTGCGCAGGACAGAAATTCCTTCCCCCTGGTATCCCCCTGGGGACAAAATTGAGCGCTGAACCGCGCACTCGGCCTTGCGGCCTCGCACACTCTCAGCGCTCAATTTCCCTGTATGTGTCCCGTCCATCCGCACATGTCGGCTGGACGGGACTTTTTTGAAAGATGCCGAAAACAGGCGGAAAATATCGCCTCAAATGCAGCGTTTTTCCAGCCCGGCGCGGGGCCGCGGGGGCCAGCTCAGAGGTAATCGTAATAGCTGTGGTTGGGGTTGTGGCCCAGCTCCTCCACCGTGATGGTGAAGCCCATGGGGTTCACCTCGGTGAATTTGCCGCTGGCCAGCCGCTCCACGATCAGGTGGTCGGTGCGGTTGGCGATGATCTCGGCGGTCTCGTCCTCGCCCACCCGCTGGTAGTGCAGGATGCCCCCCTCGGCCCGCAGCACCCGCAGCTCCCCCTCCCGGAAGGCGTCGCAGGTGCGGCGCAGCTCGGCCAGCTGGCTGATGACCGGGCGCAGCCGCTCCTCGTGGCTGTCCCAGAGGTAAAAGCCACGGTTGAAGGGGTCGCGGTAGCCCTGCATGGCGATCTCGTCGCCGTAGTAGACGCAGGGCACCCCCGGCAGGGTGAAGATGATGGCGTAGGCCATTTTGAGCAGGATCAGCCCTTCCTCGTAGGCTTCGCCGGTGACGCTGCGCCCGCTCTGCCAGGCGCGGCCCCGGCCGTTTGCCGGCTCGTCGGCAATGACGGTCATGGCGCGCTCGGTGTCGTGGGTGGACAGGAAGTTCAGGGCCGTGTGCAGGGCGGGGGCGGGGTAGTGGTCGCAGATGGAGAGGATCTCGTCCATGGCGTCCTCGGCGGGCTTGCCCCGGACAAAGTCCAGCACCGCATTTTTGAAGGGGTAGTTCATCACGCTGTCCAGCCCGCGGCCCAGCAGGTAGGTGCGCCGCTGGCCGTAGCCGTACTTGGTGGTGGCGTCCTCCCACACCTCGCCGATCAGCAGCTTGTTCTCGCCGTGGGCCTTGACGGCGGCGCGGATCTTTTCGATGAAGGTGTCGGGCAGCTCGTCGGCCACGTCCAGCCGGAAGCCGGCCGCCCCCCGGCTCAGCCAGGTGTCGATCACCCCGCCCTTGCCGGTGATGAACTCCACGTAGGAGGGGTCCTCCTCGTTGACCTCGGGCAGGGTCTCGAAGCCCCACCAGCTGCGGTAGCCGCCCTTGTACCAGGGGGCAAAGTCGTACCAGCTGCGGTAGGGGGAGTGCTCGTCCCGCCAGGCGCCGCCGCTGCCGTACCGGCCTTCCCGGTTGAAGTAGAGGCTGTCCGACCCGGTATGGCTGAACACCCCGTCCAGGATGATGCGGATGCCAAAGCGGGCGGCTTCCCGGCACAGGTCCTCGAAGTCCTGGTTGGTGCCCAGCAGGGGGTCCACGTTGCGGTAGTTGGCGGTGTTGTACCGGTGGTTGGAGTGGGCCTCGAAGATGGGGTTCAGGTAGAGATACGTCACCCCCAGCTGATGCAGGTAGGGCAGTTTGAGCTGGATGCCCTTCAGGTCCCCGCCGAAATAATCGTTGTTCAGAAGGCCGCCGGTCTCGTTGGGCTCCCAGGCGGGCTCGGCGTGCTTGTCGGCCTGGTAGAACCGGTCGGCAAAGGGGATGTGCTTGTTTTCGACCCCTTCGCAGAAGCGGTCGGGGAAGATCTGGTAGAACACCCCGCCCTTGACGCAGCCGGGGGTCTCGAAATCGGGGTGGCACACCGTCAGCTGCCAGCGCTCGCCCTCCTGCCAGGAGAGGACGCCCTGGCCCATCTTGCCCCGGTAGATGCGCCGGAAGTCGGTGTACAGGTCAAAGTAGTAGAAGTACAGCCCCGCGTCCTGGACCTGCACGTCCACCGAAAAGTGGTTGACGCCGGGGGTCTGGCCGTCGAAAGCCATCCGGTAAAAGACGGGCACGTCCCCGGGGCCTTCCTTTTGCAGGACGAGGTGGGGGTCCACATAGCCCAGCTCCTGGGGGATGGTCAGGGCCAGGTGGAGGGTCTGCCCGGCGGGCAGGGCGCCGAAGGGGCGCTTGTAATAGGTGTCGCAGCTGTTGAACAGGCAATCCAAGATCGGTCGTTCCTTTCAAAAAAGCCCGGAGCGCTTCTGCTCCGGGCTTTGGGTGGCGTAGATAGAAGTCAGGTTATTCAATTCCGTCCGCGCCGCAAGAGGCGCAGCGCAGACGCAGCCAGGGAAATGGGCCCGGGGCGGCGGCCCTGCCGCGCAGCCGCGGCGGGGCGCACCTTTGCCCGCAGGGCGTCAACTACCCTTCATTTCACGGTGGGGGCGTACCAGATGTCGCGGGCGTAATCCATCACCGAGCGGTCGGCGCTGAAGATGCCGCTGTTGGCGATGTTCTTCAGGCTCATGCGGGCCCAGCCCTCGCGGTCGGCGTACAGCCGCTGCAGGTCGGCCTGGGCGCGGCGGTAATCCTTGAAGTCGGCCATGACCATATAGGGGTCGCTGGTGAACAGGTTGGAGGTCACTTCGTGGAAGTTCTCGCCGTTCCAGCCGCGCTCCAGGAAGTTCAGCACCTCGTTGGCGATGTCGTCGCCGGTGATGAAGGAGTTGGGATGGTAGCCCACCCGCTTGAGGCTTTCCACCTCGTTGGTCAGCATACCGAAGATGATCTCGTTCTCACGGCCGGCGGCCTCGGCGATCTCGACGTTGGCGCCGTCCAGGGTGCCCAGGGTGATGGCGCCGTTGAGCATGAACTTCATGTTGCCGGTGCCCGAAGCCTCGGTGCCGGCCAGGGAGATCTGCTCCGACACCTCGGAGGCGGGCATCAGGTGCTCGCTGAGGGAGACGCAGTACTCCTCCAGGTAGACCACGCGCAGCTTCTGGTTGACGGCGGGGTCGTTGTTGATGAGGTCGCCCAGCTTGCAGATCATGCGGATCATCTGCTTGGCCATATAGTAGCCGGGGGCAGCCTTGGCGCCGAAGATATAGGTCTTGGGGATGAAGTCGGCGTTGGGGTTGGCCTTCAGGTACAGGTACTGGGCGGCGATGTTCAGCGCGTTCAGGTGCTGGCGCTTGTACTCGTGCATCCGCTTGACCTGGCAGTCGAAGATGGAGGCCGGGTCGATCACCTGGCCGGTGCTCTTGGACAGGTAGTTGGCGAACTCTTCCTTGTTGGCCAGCTTGATGCGGTTGAGCTCGTTGAGGACGGTGCGGTTGCCGGCGTAGGCGTTCAGCTTGGACAGGGCCGCGGCGTCGTGCTTGTACTCGGTGCCGATGGTCTGGTCCAGCAGCTTGCACAGGCCGGGGTTGGCGCCCAGCAGCCAGCGGCGGTAGGCGATGCCGTTGGTCACGTTCTTGAAGGCGGCGGGCTTATACAGGTAGTAATCGTGGAAGACGCTCTGCTTGATGATCTCGCTGTGCAGCCGGGACACGCCGTTGATGCTGTTGGCGGTGTAGGCGCAGATGTTGGCCATGCGGACCTGGTTGTCGCCCAGCAGGGCCATATAGTCGATCTTGCCCTTGTCACCGGGGAAAGCCTTGTTCAGCTCGATGCGGCAGCGGCGGTCCATCTCGGCCACGATCTGGTAGATGCGGGGCAGGGTCATCTTGAAGATGTCCACGTTCCACTTTTCGAGGGCCTCGGCCATGACGGTGTGGTTGGTGTAGGAGAACACCTTCTGGCAGATCTCGAAGCTCTTGTCCCAGTCAAAGCCGCACTCGTCCAGCAGGATGCGCATCATCTCGGGGATGGCCAGGGTGGGGTGGGTGTCGTTGAGCTGGATGGCCACCTTGTCGGCCAGGTTCTCGAGGGTGCCGTAGGTGGACAGGTGGTTCTGGACGATGTCGCCGATCGAGGCGGCGGACAGGAAATACTGCTGGCGCAGGCGGAGGATCTTGCCCTCGACGTGGTTGTCGTTGGGGTACAGGACCTTGGAGATCAGCTCGGCCGAAGCGCTCTTGCTCATGGCGGTGCTGTAGTTGCCCAGGGAGAAGCTGGACATATCAAAGTCGGGGGCCTTGGCCTGCCACAGGCGCAGCTTGGCCACGCCGGGGCCGTCGTAGCCCTGCACGTACATATCGGAGGGGACGGCCATGACGCTGTTGTAGTTCAGGTGCTGCACATAGTGGAAGCCGTGGTCCCAGTTCTCGCGGATCTCGCCGTCGAAGCGGACCTCGATGGCCTGCTCGGGGTGGCTCTTGAGCCAGACCTGGCCGCCGGGCAGCCAGTTGTCGGCCCGCTCCTGCTGCCAGCCGTCCACGATCTTCTGCTTGAAGATGCCGTACTCGTACAGGATCGAGTAGCCGGTGCCGCCGATGCAGGTGGTGGCCATGCCGTCCAGGTAGCAGGCGGCCAGGCGGCCCAGGCCGCCGTTGCCCAGGCCGGCGTCGGGCTCTTCTTCATAAATGGTGTCCACGTTGATGTCGGCGGCGGCCAGGGCGGCCTTGCAGACCTGGTCCAGGCCCAGGTTCAGCAGGCTGACCTTCAGGCTGCGGCCCATCAGGAACTCCATGCACAGGTAGTAGACCTGCTTGGAGCCGGTGCCGATGACCTTGGACTGGAACTTTTTGTAGTTGTCGCTCATCATCTGCCGGCAGATCAGGGCCAGGGCGCGGTAGATCTGCTGGTTGGAGGCAACCGACAGATCCACGCCGTACTCGCTGGTCAGCTTGTTCTGCAGAAGGGTCGAGAATTCTTTCGTCGTCATAGGTGTAATCTCCTGTCAATATGGGGACCGCAGCAGGTGGGATGGATGGGGCGGGCTCGTGGCCCTGCACCGGCTGTACGCCCTAGTAAAGAACAGCGGAAATGGGACGGTAATTCCGCGCGCCGCGCCCGCGTTCATAACACAACGCCTTTATTATAATCGCTTCCCGGGGCGAATGCAAGGCAAAGTCGTATTTTTTCCGTATCCTCTATATTTTCGGGCTGAACTTTGTGCTGAAAATACAGAAATTTTCATTTTGCTCTTTCTCTCAGGGCCCGATTATATTATAATAGGGTCAAACAAGTCAGGCCCCGCCGCCCTGCGGCAGGCCCCCAAAAGGGGAAACTCGGGGAGTAATGGCGGGAGAAACTCCTGCAGTCCTGCCTTGTATAGACAAGAGGGCGGGCGCGGGCCGGAAAGCGAGGCTGCTATGGTAAACAAAGTGCGGGTGAACATCGCGGGGGCGCAGTATGCCTTCGCCACCACCGATTCGGAAAAATACATCACCTCCCTGGCCGACAAACTGGACCGGGACATCACCAAGCTGATGGAAGCAAACCCCAGCCTGCCGGTGACCAAGGCGGCGGTGTTCTGCGCCATGGACTACCTGGACGAATACCAGAAGAGCACCGGCAGCGCCGAGAACATGCGCGGCCAGATCCAGGACTACATCGCCGACGCGGCCCGGGCCCGCACCGCGGAGGACAAGCTGCGGGCCGAGAACGAGGCCCTGCGCCGGGAGGCCGCCGCCCTGCGGGAGCAGCTGGACCGGCTGCGCCGCCATCAGGAAAAAGAAAAGGAAAAGCCCGCCCGGGACGCCGCCAACGGCTGAGCCCGGGCGGCAGATAAGGGAGCATACATGACACAGATCGAGATCCTTGCCCCGGTGGGCAGTGAAGAGATGCTCCGCGCGGCGGTGTACAGCGGCGCGGATGCGGTCTATCTGGGCTTTGCGGGGTTCAACGCCCGCAGCGGCGCAGGCAATTTTGACGCGGCCAGCCTGTGCGGGGCGGTCCGCTTCTGCCATGGGCGGGGGGTGCGGGTCCACGTGGCCATGAACACCACCGTCTACGCCGGCGAGCTGGAGGCCCTGGCCGCCGCGGTGCGGGCGGTGGCGGCCAGCGGGGCCGATGCGGTCATCTGCCAGGACATGGCGACGGCCGGCCTGTGTCGCCGCATCGCGCCTGAGCTGCCCCGCCACGCCTCCACCCAGATGAGCGTCCACACCCTGGAAGGCGCGCTGGAAATGGCGGAGCTGGGCTTCGCCCGGGTGATCCTGGCGCGGGAGCTGAGCCTGGCCGAGATCGAGACGATCGCCAGGGGCTGCGGCATCGAGACCGAGTGCTTCGTCCACGGGGCCCTGTGCATGAGCATGAGCGGCCAGTGTTATATGTCGGCCTTTTTGGGTGGGCGCAGCGGCAACCGGGGCTCCTGCGCGGGGCCCTGCCGCCTACCGTTCGACGCCGCCCCCCTGCCCGAAGGCCGCCCCGGCAAGGCCCACCACCTGTCCCTCAAGGACAACTCGGTCATCGGCCAGCTGGACAAGCTGCAGGCCGTCGGGGTGGCCTCGGCCAAGATCGAGGGCCGGCTGCGCACCCCCGAATACGTGGCGGCGGCGGTGGACGCCTGCCTGGCCGGCCGGGAGGGCCGGGCCTACGACCGGGCAGTGCTGCAAAACGCCTTCAGCCGCTCGGGGTTCACCTCGGGCTACCTGGACGGCAGGATCGACGGCTCGATGTTCGGCACCCGCACCGAGGCCGACGCCGCCGAGACCCGGCGCACCCTGCCGGCCCTGCGGGAGCTGTACCGGCGGGAGCGGCCCCGGGTGCCGGTGGACCTGAAACTGGAAGTGGAGGCGGAGGGCGAAAAGCTGACCGCCGCCGACCGGGAGGGCAACCGGGCCATCGTCTACGGCGAGACGGCGCCCCAGCCCGCCCTCACCGACCCCGCCGCCGCCCTGCGCCGCAGCCTGGGCAAGACGGGGGGCACCCCCTTTGCCCCGGGGGAGATCGAGATCGACATGAAGGGCGGGCCCTGGTATCTGCCGGGCAGCGCCGTCAACGAGCTGCGCCGCCAGGCGCTGGAAGCCCTGCTCCAAAAGCGGGAGACCCTGCGCCCCTGGCCGGTCCGGCCGGCGGAGCTGCCGCCCCCGGCCCGGCGGTCCGCGCCGGCCCGCCCGGCCCTCTGGGCCCGGTTCCAGCGCTGGGAACAGGCGCCCGAAGAGGCCCTGGCCGGGGTGGAAAAGCTGATCCTGCCCCTGGCCGAGGCGGACCGCGTGCCCCAGCCCTGGCGGTCCCGGACCATCCTGGAGCTGCCCCGGGCCATGTTCGGGGGGATGGAGGCGGACACCATCCGCCGGGTGGAGGCCGCCCGCGGGCAGGGCTTTGCGGGCTTCGAGGCCAACAACATCGCCCATCTGCGCATCGGCCGGGGGCTGCCCCTCACCGGGGGCATCGGCCTGAACCTGACCAACCCCCTGGCCGCCCAGGCCTATGCGGAGCTGGGGCTTTCGGCCCTGCTGGTCCTGCCCGAGGTGCAGGCGGGGGAGATGGCTTTCATCGCGCCGGTCCGGGAGGGCCGGCCCGTGCCCACCGGGGCCCTGGTCTACGGCCATATGCCTCTGATGCTGACCCGGGCCTGCCCCCTGCACAACCTCCACGACTGCGCCCACTGCAGCCGGGAAGGGGAGCTCACCGACCGCAAGGCCAAAAAGTTCCCGGTGCGGTGCGGGGGCGGGGTGCGCACCATCTACAACCCCGTGCCCCTCTACATGGGCGACAAGCCCGGGGCCCTGCCGGTGGACTACGGGGTGGCCTACTTCACCCTCGAAAGCCGGGAGGAGGCCGCCGCCGTCCTGGGCCGGATCGCCCGGGGCGAGCCCTTTGAAGGGGACTTCACCCGGGGGCTCTATTATAAAGGTACCCTGTGACCCCTCCGGACCGGGCAGGGACAGAAAAATTGGAAAAGGAATGGATACCATGCAGCAAGTCACTGTAAAATATAAAGTATTGGACCCGCGGGCCCAGGCGCCCGCCTACGCCACCGCCGGGGCCGCCGCCGCCGACCTGTGCGCCCTGCTGGACGCCCCCCTGACCCTGGCCCCCATGGAGCGGGCCCTGATCCCCACCGGCCTTGCCATCGAGCTGCCCGACGCCGGGACGGTGGCCCTGGTGTACGCCCGCAGCGGCCTGGCCATCAAGCACGGCCTGTGCATGGCCAACGGGGTGGGGGTCATCGACAGCGACTACCGGGGCGAGCTGCGGGTGCCCATGGTGAACCTGGGCGCCCAGCCCTACACCATCCAGCCCGGCGAGCGGGTGGCCCAGCTGTGCATCGCGCCGGTGTATACCGCGGCTTTCGTCCCCGCCGGCGCCCTCAGCGGCACCGCTCGGGGCGAGGGGGGCTTCGGCTCCACCGGCAAGTGAAGGGAGGGGCCGCAGATGAAACTGATCCTGGCCTCCGGCAGCCCCCGCCGCAGGGAGCTGCTGAGCTTGTACACCCGCGACTTTGAGGTCTGCGCGAGCGATTTTGACGAGGGCTCAGTCCGGGCGGCCAGCCCCGCCGCCCTGGCCGGGGCCCTGGCCCGGGGCAAGTGCCTGGCGGTGTCCGCCCTCCGGCCCGGGCGCCTGGTGGTGGGCAGCGACACGGTGGTGGAACTGGACGGCGAAGTGTTCGGCAAACCGAAGGACGCCGCCGACGCCCGGCGGATGCTCCGGGCCCTGTCGGGCCGGACCCACCAGGTCCACACCGGGGTCTGCGTGTCGGACGGGGCGCGGACCGAGAGCTTTGTGGACACCTGCCGGGTGACCTTTTTCCCCATCCCGGAGGAGGAGCTGGAACGCTGCATCGCCAGCGGCGAGCCCTTCGACAAGGCGGGGGCCTACGCCATCCAGGGGCAGGCGGCCCTCTGGCTGGACCGGCTGGAAGGGGACTACTACACCATCATGGGGCTGCCGGTGAGCCGGACGGCCCGCCTGCTGGACCGCTTCGACCTTGAGAAAAGATGAAAAAACGGAAAAAACCGCCAAAGCACTTGTGAAAAGGGCGCTTTGTGACTATAATAAGGAGAGGACTGGCCTGCGCCCGGCCGGGTGCGGGCGGCCTGACCATCGAGGGATTTTTGGGGGAAGCGTTCCCCTTCTGTTTTGGATAACGGCAGGCAGGGCAGGACCCCCGGCCTGCGCGGTGCAATGAGTGGCAACTGGAGAGCAAAGGAGTAAGCTGCGCTATGAGTTTTCTGTCAAAGGACATTGGGATCGACCTGGGTACCGCCAATACCCTGGTGTACATGAAGGGCAAGGGCATCATCATGCGGGAGCCGTCGGTGGTGGCGGTGGACACCCGCAACGACGAGGTGCGCTGCGTGGGCGCCGAGGCCAAGGCGGTGATCGGCCGCACCCCCGGCAGCATCGTGGCGGTGCGCCCCCTGAAGGACGGCGTCATCGCGGATTTTGACATCACCGCCAACATGCTGGAGAACTTTTTGAAAAAAGCCTGCGGCAACAGCCTGTTCGCCCGGCCCCGTGTGGTCATCTGCATCCCCTCGGGCGTCACCGAGGTGGAGCGCCGGGCCGTCCGCGAAGCCACCCTCAAGGCCGGCGCCCGCCAGGTGTCGGTGATCGAGGAGCCCATGGCCGCCGCCATCGGCGCGGGCCTGCCCATCAGCGAGCCCACCGGCAGCATGATTGTGGACATCGGCGGCGGCACCGCCGAGATCGCCGTCATCTCCCTGGGGGGCATCGTGGCCTCCCGCAGCGTCCGCATGGCCGGCGATATGTTCGACCAGGCCATCATCGCCTTCATCAAGCGCAAGTATAACCTCCTGATCGGCGAGCGCACCGCCGAACAGATCAAGATCGACATCGGCTCGGCCTACAAGCTGGAAGAAGAGATGACCATGGAGATCAAGGGCCGCAACCTGGTGGACGGCCTGCCCAAGAACATCGTGGTCCACTCGGAGGACGTCCGGGAGGCTTTGCTGGAGTGCCTGGTCAAGATCACCGAGGCTATCAAGGAGACGCTGGAGCGCACCCCGCCCGAGCTGAGCGCCGACATCATCGACCGGGGCATCACCCTGACCGGCGGCGGCGCCCTGCTGCGGGGCCTGGATAAGCTGATCCAGAGCGAGACCGGCATCGACGTCCATGTGGCCGAGGACCCCCTGGACTGTGTGGCCACCGGCGCCGGCGCGGTGCTGGACCATGTGGACGTGCTGCACGACGTGCTGGACACCGACGGGGACCACATGTAAAAGCGGGCCTGCGGCGCATATCCCAAAGCCGCCGGCATAACCTGAGAACAGAAGCGCGGATGGCTCCGGCTGTCCGCGCTTTTTCGACCCGGTGCTTTTCATCCAGTGGAGGAGAACGGCCGTGAAAGACTTTTTTGAGACCTGGAAATTCAGGATCCTGATCGCGGTGGCGGTCTTTCTTGCAGGGCTGCTGCTGTATGCCGCGGCCAACGGCCGCCTGACCGCAGCCCCCCAGGAGCTGCTGAGCGTGGCGGCGGCCCCTTTCCAGAAAGCGGCCGCCTGGGTGGCCGGGGGGGTGTCCTCGGTCTGGGACAAGTACACCAGCATCGACGAGACCATGGCGGAAAACGAAGCCCTGCGGGCTGAAAACGCCGAGCTGCGCCGCCAGCTGGCCGACTACGACCAGCTCAAGGCGGAAAACGAGGCGTTCCGCAACCTGGCCGGCATCCAGGAGGACCACCCCGAGATGAGCTTCGTCTCAGCCTTTGTCATCGGGCGGGACGCCATGGACGCCTTCGGGGGCTTTACGCTGGACCAGGGCACCGTCCACGGGGTGGAGCGGGGGGACACCGTCATCGACGACGAGGGCCGCCTGCTGGGCACCGTGATCGAGGCGGGGCTGACCAGCTGCCGGGTGCTGACCATCCTGCACCCCAGCTTCAACGCGGCGGGGGTGGTGTCCCGCACCTGGGACAACGGCATCATCACCGGCGACGCCGCCTACGCCGCCCAGGGCCAGTGCGTGTTCACCGACCTGTCCCGCGAGTCGATGGCCTCGGTGGGGGATGAGATCATCACCACCGGGCTGGGAGGCGTCTACCCGCCCGACATCCTGGTGGGGCGGATCGTCAGCATCGAGCCGGAGGCCAGCGGCACGTCGGTGGTGGCGGTGATCCAGCCCGACGCGGACGTGCTGGGGGTCAAACAGGCATTCATCATCACAGAGTATTGAAGGCAGGTCTTGTATGGAGTCACGCCGTAAACGCAGGCGGTCCCAGCTGTATAAATGGGGCCTGTATGTTTTGTTGCTGCTGGCCTGCACCGTGCTGCAGACCATCCCGGGTTTCCTGCACATCGGGCAGGCAAAGCCGGTGTTTCTGCTGCCCCTGGCCCTGGCGGTGTCCATCTGGGAGGACGAGTTCTCGGGCGCTTTGTTTGGGGCGGCCTGCGGCCTGATGTGGGACTACACCGCCGGCCGCACCGCCGGCCTGCTGGCCCTCACCGTCATGGGGCTGTGCTTCGCGGTGTCGGTGGCCAGCCAGCTCTATCTCAAGCTGAACACCCTCAACTTTGCCCTCCTCGCCGCCGGGGCGGTGTGGCTGGTGCTGTCGGGGGACTTCCTGTTTTATTACGCCATGCCGGGCTACAGCGGGATGCTGGGGCGGTATGTGGGCTATATCCCCCTCACCGTCCTGATGAGCGCGCTGCTGGCCGCCCCCCTCTACCGGGCGGTGGGCTGGATCAGCGCGGCGTTCCGGATCGACAACGGCGTGATCTAGCGCCCGGACCGCACGGCCCGGACGCTGCATTTTGAATGGACACAGAAGGGGGCGGGGACGCCTTGGATGAACACAAGATCGTGGTGCGCCGGCTGGCGCTGCTGATCGCTGCGGCCGCAGTGGTCTTTGCTCTGTATACCCTGCGGCTGATCTTTCTGCAGCTGGTCCATGGGGACGAGTTTGCCGCCCGGGCCACCAGCACCACCGAATACCGCTTCAACGTCACGGCGGCCCGGGGCGACATCGTGGACAGCGCCGGCCGCCGCATCGCCACCAGCACCACCTGCTACAACGTGGAGCTGAGCCGCCTGCTGATCGGGGACAACGACCTGAACGAGACCATCCGCAGCGCGGTGGAGATCCTGCAGGCCAACGGCGAAAGCTGGAACGACACCCTCCGGATCGGCTACGCCGACGGGGCGGGGCAGTATGCCTTTACCGGCGAGGCGGACAGCGAAAGCGACCAGAACGCCATCGCCGCCGTCAAGGAGGCCCTGGGCCTGCAGCAGTACGCCACCGCCAACGACGTGATGGACCGCCTGGTGGCCGAGTACGGGCTGGAAAGCTACGACCCCACCTGGCAGCGCATCCTGGGGGGCATCCGCTACCAGATGGAGCAGGAGGCCTTCTCCAACGTGAACAACTTTACCCTGGCGGAAAACGTCTCGGACCAGACGGTGGCCACCGTCAAGGAGCACAGCCTGGCCCTGCCCGGGGTGGAGATCGCCGAGACCAGCGTGCGCAGCTACACCGACGGCACCATCCTGCCCCACGTGCTGGGCCGGGTGGGCAAGATCACCGCCGAGATGTGGCGCGTCACCGACGAAAACGGCCAGGTCACCTACCCCTTGCGGGACCGCGGCTACGCCATGAACGACGTCATCGGCATCTCGGGGCTGGAGTCGGCCTATGAGGAGCAGCTCCGCGGCCAGGACGGCGTCGAGACCATCACCCGGGACAGCGACGGCGTCATCATCGACACCAGCATCACCACCGAGCCCCAGCCCGGCAAGACGGTGATGCTCACCGTCAACAGCGAGTTCCAGAAGGCGGTGGACGAGGCCCTGGCCCGCAACGTCCAGCAGATCGCCGCCACCTACAACGTGGACGCCAGCGCCGGCGCGGTGGTGGTCATCGACGTCAAGAACGGCGGCATCCTGGCCTGCTCCAACTACCCCAGCTACGACCAGAACCTCTACAGCACCCAGTACAGCACCTACAGCGCCGACCCCGGCCTGCCCCTGTACAACCGGGCCCTGCAGGGGCTGTACACCCCCGGCTCCACCTACAAGCCCTCGGTGGCGGTGGCGGCCCTGCTCAGCGGCATCATCGACCGCAACAGCACCGTCTACTGCAACGGCGTGTACAACTATTTCAGCGATTACCACCCCCGCTGCACCCGCCACGGCCACAGCGGCGACATCGACGTGGTCACCGCCATCAAGTGGAGCTGCAACATCTTTTTCTATGACGTGGGCCGCCGCACCACCAGCGACGTCTACGACGACTACGCCCACCGGCTGGGCCTGGGCACCCCCACCGGGGTGGAGGTGAGCGAATCCACCGGCCGGCTGACCACCAAGGAGGACGCCAACTACACCGCCTCGCTGGAGATCCAGGCCGCCATCGGCCAGGGCAACACGGTGGTCACCCCGGTCCAGCTGGCCACCTACGCGGCCACCATCGCCAACAAGGGGGTGCGCTACCGCACCCATTTTGTCAAAGCCCTGCTGGACACCAACACCGGCGAGGTGCTGGAGGAGACCGCCCCCGAGGTGGTGGAGATCATCCCGGACGAGGTGGGCGCCTTCGACATCGTGGAAGAGGGGATGGTGGGCGCGGCCCAGACGGTGGCCGGCCTGGCCAACTACCCCTACACCATCGCCTGCAAGACCGGCACCCCCCAGCGCAGCGAATACTATATGGTGGGCAGCCGCCGGCAGTACTACACCAACTCCACCATCATCGCCTACGGCCCGGTGGAGGACCCCCAGATCGCGGTGGGCATCGTGGTGGAATACGGCGGCGGCGGCTCCCGCACCGGCGAGCTGGTGGCGGATATTTTCAACGCCTATTTCTTCGAGCGGTCCAACGGCATGACCCCCGTCCAGGAGGGCCAGCTGCTGGAGTGAGGGCCGCCTGCCGGCGGGCGTGCCTTTGCGTGGGCAGGAGAAAAAGGCGGATTCTCGAAAAATTGAAAGTTTTGTATAAAAGGCGCTTGCCATTCCGAGAAAAATGTGGTAACATTATAATTGGAATGGTAGCATAGTCTATCGCTGTTGGTATTGATTTGAGTCTGAGTGAACAAAGGAGATGGATAGGGATGACGATTGCGCTGATCGCACATGACTCCAAAAAGGAACTGATGGTGCAGTTTTGCACGGCGTACTGCCGCATCCTGAGCCAGAACCAGCTGGTGGCCACCGGGACCACGGGCAAGCTGATCGCCGAGGCCACCGGGCTGCCGGTCAAGCGGTTTTTATCCGGCAAGCAGGGCGGCGACCAGCAGATCGCGGCCCGCATCGCCTGCAATGAGATCGACCTGCTCATCTTCTTCCGCGACCCGATCAATGCCAAACCCAGCGAGCCCAATGAGATGACCCTGCTGCGCCTGTGCGATGTACATAACATCCCCATGGCCACCAACATCGCCACGGCCGAGGTGCTGGTCCACGGCCTGGAGCGGGGCGACCTCGATTGGCGCAACATCGTCAATCCGCCCCAGGTATAACGAACAACGAACGCCAAAGGCCCCGGACAGGAAGTCCGGGGCCTTTTCAGACTGTCAAAAAAGTCCTGTCCATCCGCACATGTCGGCTGGACGGGACTTTTTCAGCGTGTATGCTGCGGGCGGCGGTCAGCGGGCGCCGGTGATGAAGGCGCTGCCCACGACGGCGCCGTCCCGGTAAAAGGCGGCGGTCTGGCCGGGGGCGGGGGCCCGCACCGGGGCCTCAAAGACCAGGGTGTCCGCGCCGTCGAAGGCGGCGGGCTGGGCCTGGGCGGCGCTGCGCACCTTGACCAGGTAGGGCCCGGCGGGCAGGGGCGCGCCGTCGGGGGTGACGAGGCCGGCCACCGTCACGGCGGTGAAAAACTCGTCGCCGGCGCGGGCCAGCAGGATGTCCCCGTTCTCGCAGATCTGGCGGATGAACACCGGCTCGCCCAGGGCGATGCCCAGCCCCTTGCGCTGGCCCACCGTGTAGTGCAGCACCCCCTTGTGGGGGCCCAGGCCGGCCCCGTCGGGGGAGATGAACCGCCCGGCCTTGCCGGTCAGGCCCCGGGCCTCGATGTAGGCGGCGTAGTCCCCCCCGGGGATGAAACAGATCTCCATGCTGTCGGGGGTGTCGGCACAGTCCAGGCCAAAGTCCCGGGCCATTTCCCGGACGTCGTCCTTCTCGAACTCGCCCAGGGGCAGGATCAGCCGGCTGAGGACGTCCTGGTCCAGGCGGCTGAGCATATAGCTCTGGTCCCGCGCGGCGCTCTGGGGCAGGTGGATGCGGGACACGCCGTCGCCGTCCACCTCCACCCGGGCATAGTGGCCGGTGGCGATGTACTGGATGCCCAGCCGGTCGGCCGCCGCCAGCAGGGCGGTGAACTTGACCGCCGGGTTGCAGCGGACGCAGGGGTTGGGGGTGCGCCCGGCGCAGTAATCGGCGCAGAAGGGCGCCACCACCTCCTGCTCGAACAGCTCCTGGGCGTCCAGGACGATGCACTCGATGCCCAGCTGCCGGGCGGCCCGCTGGGCGGCCTCCACCGCCCCGTCGTGGGCCGGGGAAAAGCGGATGACCGCCCCCGTCACCCCAAAGCCCTGCTGCTGCAGGATGCGGACGGTGACGCTGGAATCCACGCCCCCGCTCATCCCCACCAGGACCTTGTCCTGCTCCTCGTAGGTGTCGAACCCGCTGCCGGGCAACATTGTCTCGCTCATATCAGTTCTGCCTCCCGCCGTGTGCTTTGCTCTGGGCTACGGCCAGCTGGTCGCAGCGCTCGTTTTCAGGGTGGCCCGCATGGCCCTTGACCCAGACGTAGGTGATCTGGTGCTTTTCGGCCAGGTCCAGGGCTTTGGCCCACAGGTCCGGGTTGAGGGCGGGGGATTTGTCCGCCTTTTTCCAGCCCCGGGCCCGCCAGCTTTTGGCCCAGCCCTTTTCCAGCCCGTTGATGACGTACTGGCTGTCCGAGCAGTAGCGGATCGCGCAGGGCTCTTTCAGCAGGCCCACCGCCTCGATGAAGGCAGTCAGCTCCATCCGGTTGTTGGTGGTGGCTGCGTCGCCGCCGCTCAGCTCTTTTTCGTACACCTGGCCGCCGGGGCTGCGGTAGCGCAGCACCGCCCCCCAGCCGCCGGGGCCGGGGTTGCCGCTGCAGGCCCCGTCGGTATAGATCTCGACTTGTTTCATCTCATACTCCTGTCCCAAAACTGGGGCGCCGGGCCCCTGTATCCCTCTTATATTAGAGGCACGGGGCCCCCGCTGTCAAGAGGGTTTGCAGATTTTGTGCCCCGGCGCCGCCGGCCGGGCCGGCCTTTTTGCGGCCAAAATCTTGCTGGACGGCATAAACTGTGCTATACTATAAACGTATGCCTATACTGAACGCAGGGAGAGGTGCGCAGAGTATGTATCAGAAGTACGGCAAGCGGGCGCTGGATTTTGTCCTGTCGCTGGGGGGGCTGGTCTGCCTGTCCTGGCTTTTGCTGGGGCTGGCGGCGGCCATCAAGCTGGACAGCCCCGGGCCGGTGTTTTTCAAGCAGAAGCGGGTGGGCATCCACAAGACCCACTTTGAAATCTACAAGTTCCGCACCATGCGCGCCGACACCCCCCACGATATGCCCACCCACCTGCTGGCCGACCCCGACCAGTATATCACCCGGGTGGGGCGCTTCCTGCGCAGGACCAGCCTGGACGAACTGCCCCAGCTGTGGAACATCCTGAAGGGGGACATGGCGGTGATCGGGCCGCGGCCCGCCCTGTGGAACCAGTACGACCTGCTGGCAGAGCGGGACAAGTACGGCGCCAACGACGTGCGCCCGGGGCTGACCGGCCTGGCCCAGATCCACGGCCGGGACGAGCTGGAGATCCCCGAAAAGGCGCGGCTGGACGGCGAATATGTGGCCCACATCACCCTGGCGGGGGACCTGAAATGCTTTTTTGACACCATCGGGGCGGTGGTGCGCCACGACGGCGTGGTGGAGGGCGGCACCGGCACTTTGCACCACGAGCAGGGCAAGGATTGATTTTGCCCGCGCCATCAGGTATACTGTATAAGATACGCACGACACACGGATGTGAGAGGTAGCTATGATTACGATCGACGAACTGAAGGTCCAGCTGGCCGAGTACGGCAAGTCTGTCCAGGACCTGGAAGAGGCGCTGGCCATCGACGCCAGCAAAAAGCGTGTGCAGGAGCTGGAGCACACCATGACCCGGCCCGGCTTTTACGACGACGCCGAGGCCAGCAAAAAAGTGTTTGACGAAGTGGGCGACCTGAAGGCCAAGCTGGGCCGCTTTGAAAAGCTGCAGGGCCTTTATGAGGACGCCCAGACCATGCTGCTGATGCTGGAGGAAGAAAACGACCCCGCCCTTGTCCCCGAAGGGGAGCAGGCGGTGGAGGCGGTGGGCAAAGCGGTGGACGAGCTGCAGCTGATGACCATGCTGAACGGCGAGTACGACCACTCCAACGCCATCCTGACCTTCCACGCCGGCACCGGCGGCACCGAGGCCCAGGACTGGGCCGAAATGCTGTACCGGATGTACACCCGCTGGGCCGCTAACCACGGCATGAACGTGGAAGTGCTGGACTACCAGGACGGCGACGAGGCCGGCATCAAGAGCGCGTCCATCATGGTCAAGGGCGCCAACGCCTACGGCCTGCTCAAGAGCGAGAACGGCGTCCACCGCCTGGTGCGGGTCAGCCCCTTCGACTCCAACGCCCGGCGGCAGACCAGCTTTGCCTCGCTGGAGGTCATGCCCGAGCTGGACAACACCATCGAGGTCAACATCCGCCCCGAGGACATCGAGATGCAGGTCTACCGCTCCTCCGGCGCGGGCGGCCAGCACATCAACAAGACCTCCAGCGCCGTCCGCCTGATCCACAAGCCCACCGGCATCGTGGTCAGCTGCCAGACCCAGCGCAGCCAGTTCCAGAACCGCGACTACGCCATGCAGATGCTGAAGGCCAAGCTCTACCAGATCGCCCAGCAGCAGCACATGGACAAGATCGAGGACATCAAGGGCGTCCAGAACGAGATCGCCTGGGGCCACCAGATCCGCAGCTATGTCTTTATGCCCTACACCATGGTCAAGGACCACCGCACCAGCTACGAGACCAGCAACGTCAACGCCGTGATGGACGGCGATCTGGACGGCTTCATCTTCGCGTACCTGAAGGCCGCCAGCCGCGGCGAGCTGCAGGACGCCTGACCGCCCACAAAACCAGACAAAAAAGAGGCTCGGTTTTTCCGTGCCTCTTTTTGTGTTTGGCTGCATTTGTGCCGGAAGCTGTCTGCGGCCGGCTCACTCCTCCATCGCCTTTTTCAGGCGGATGTCATCACCCAGGAAACGGTAGGGGACGAAGGCCGAGATGCGGCTGGCCACCTTTTCGGTGTAGAGTTTTTCGAGCAGGGCGCCGTCGGTGATGTTGGTGGTGAGGATGGTGGGCCGGCGGCGGCCCAGCCGGTCGTTCAGCAGGCTGTACAGGGTGCTGATGACGAAGCTGGAATTGAACTCGGTGCCCAGGTCGTCCAGGATCAGCAGGTCGGCCCCGGTGACGGTCTCGAGCAGGGCGTCCTTTTCGCCGGCGGGGTCGGAGCCGAAGTGCAGGGTCTCGACCCGGCTGAAGAAGTCGGGGCTGGAAATATAGATGACGTCGTAGCCCTTGTCCAGGGCGGCCCCCGCCACCGCCAGGGCGGCGTGGGTCTTGCCCAGGCCGGCGTTGCCGGTGAACATCAGGTTCTCGCTGTCCAGGTCGAAGGCGGCGGCGTAGTCCTGCAGGTCGGCCAGCAGCTCGGCCATGTACTGGCGGACGCTGCGGCCGGTCTGGGGGTCCCGGGTGTTGGGGTAATAGTCCAGCTTCATGGTGTCGAAACGGGTCACCGACAGGCTGGACATGGCCTCGATCTCTTCCCGGCGCAGCCGCTGCATCTCCCGGCGGACGCACTGGCAGGTCTTGCCCTGGGCCACGCCGGTGTCCTGGCACAGGGGGCAGGTGAATTTGGGCTCCAGCGCCTGGGGCGAGCGGCCGCTGGCGGCCAGCAGGGCGTCCCGCTTTTGGCGGGCTTCGGCCAGGGCGGCGGCAGCTTCGGCCCGGCCGGCCCCCCGGGCCCCGGCCAGGGCGCAGCGCACCCCGCAGGCGCGCAGAGCGTCCTCGGCGGCCCGCAGCTCCGGCACGGCGGCCTCGGCCTGGGCCCGTGCGTCCTGCGCGGCGGCTTTGGCCCGCTGGCGCCGGGCCGACACCGTCCGCAGGGCCGCCTGGTATAGCTCGTTTCGTGTGCGCATGGGTTAGTCCTTTCTCTTATGCCGCCGGGGCCGGTCCAGCGCCCCCTGCAAAAAGTCGTTGCCGCTGGGGGTCTCCCGGTCCACCCGGAGGTTGCGGCTGGCCCCCGCCAGGGGGGCGGGGCCCCGCACGTCCCGGACGGTGCGCAGGCCCTTGGCGTTCCAGGTCTTGAGGATGCTGTTCCAGTACCACAGGTCCCGCTTGGGGCCGGCCTGGACGGCGGCCTCCTGGACCATGGCGTCGTCGTAGCCGTAGACCTCGTACCAGCGGGCGATGGCTTTTTTGCCCCCCAGGGTGAGGGCGGCCGGCTCCACCTCCAGCAGGCCGGCCACATAGGCCTCCCGCTGCTCCCGCAGGGCCAGCAGCTTGAGGTGGGCGTCCGCCTCCTCGCCGGTCTGGACCCCTTCGGCCCGCCAGACCTTCAGCTCGTGGTTCAGGGCCCCCATGGTCCGCTTGCCCTTGCCGGCCAGGTAGGCCAGGCAGAGCATGACCGTCTCGGGCTCAAAGCCCTCCTGCAGGTAGAGGGCCACCAGTTTTTCCATCTCGCTGTGGGTCAGGGCCCGGGCAAAGGTGGTCTGGGCGCAGTCGATCAGGCTGGCGATCATGGGGTCGGTGCGGCTGGCCGCGGCGATCTCGGTCCAGCGCATGGGGGTGGGGGCGGGCTGGCCGCCGCCGGGGGCCGCGTTTTCGTCCCAGCGCTCCAGCAGGCCCGCCCCGGCCCAGTAGGCCAGGGCGCTTTCGGCGCTGATGCGGCTGCGCAGCTTCAGGTCGGCGCAGAGCTTGTCCGGGTCGGTGACGCCGGTGGCCAGCACATACAGGGCCACCCGGACGCTGGCCTCCTCGGCCGCGCCCAGCCGTGCAAAAACCAGCTGGGGCACCGCGACGGTGTCGCCCTGCTGGGGCTTCAAGCGGTAGATCATCCTTCGGCCTCCTGGTTCGGGGCCTCCGGCGGGGCGGTCCAGGGCTCGCAGTCCAGGATGGAGGGGGCGGACTGCCACCGCTCGGGGGCGCTGTGATAGGTCTGGCGGATCCACTCCAGGGCCTGGGCCCGGCCCTCCTCGGTGAGGGGAAAGACCCGCTGGGCCCGCAGGGCGGGGTCGGTGTAGTCGATGGTCCAGGGCCCGGGCCAGATGTCCACCGTCAGGACGGCCTCCTCGCCGCCCTCGGGGGCGCTGCGCTTGCCGGGCACGGCGCGGTAGCGCATTTCGGCCTGGCTGGCCGAGTAGGGATTTTTGTTCTGGAAAAACAGCAGCCGCGGCAGCTCCAGCATGACGGCGCCTCCTTTCTGAGGATGGGAAGAACGGCAAAACCAAAAAGCCCGCATGAGCGGATACTCATACGGGCTGTGAAAATGGAGCAGGATACGGGACTCGAACCCGCCGCCTACTGCTTGGGAAGCAGTCGCTCTACCGGATGAGCTAACCCTGCATAAGGTGCTTCATTATTGTAGCAGACCGGGCGGGGTTTGTCAACCGGTTTGGGAAAAGTTTTTGCGGCAGGGGCAAAAGAGGGGCGGGGGGCGGCTTTCTTTTTGCAGCGAACCATGCTATACTGAAGACCGAAAGGGGGCGAAGGCGATGGAGGAGCTCTATGGCCGGCTGGCGAAACTGGCCCGGCGCTACGGCGCGCGGCGGCTGGTGCTGTACGGCTCCCGGGCACGGGGCGACCACCGCTACAACAGCGATGTCGACCTGGCGGTCTACGGGATGCCGGAGGAAAACGAGGGCGCGTTCGGGATGGACTGCGACGAGCTGCCCACCCTGCTCAAGCTCGACATCGTGCAGATACGGGAGGGGATGAACCCCGCGTTTCTGGCAAACATTGAAAAGGACGGTGTGACGCTGATGGACAGGCTGCATGAAAAATACGAACAATTTGAGGCGGCGGTGTCCCGCCTGCGGGAAGCGCTGGAAGATCACCGCAGCACGCCGCTGTCGTCGGTGCGGGACGGCGTGATCCAGCGGTTCGAGTTTTGCGCCGAACTCGCCTGGAAAACCATGCGGGAATATCTTCTGGACCAGGGGTATACCGAGATCAACAGCCCCAAGGCGGTGATCCGGCAGGCGTTCGCCTATGGCATGATCGAGGACGCCGAAGGATGGATCAGGCTGATGAACGACCGCAACCTGACCAGCCATGTGTACGACGAAAAAACGGCGGAGGAGATCTTCCGGCGGATCGAGACGGTCTATCTGGCCCTGTTCGACGCCGCGCTGGTTTCTATGAAGTAAACTCTTTCTCTGGCCGGGAAACCGTGGTATACTATAAGAATCAGGGGCCGGCGCGCAGCGGATGCGGGCGGGTCTTGTGTGGAAAGGAATATTTTTGAGAGAGAGGCGAATGAAATGATCGAGTGTACGAGCACCGGCGCATACCTGGCGCGGGGGCAGTGGGTGCCGGCGGACGGCCATGCGCCCGAGGCGCTGGCGGCGCTGGGTTTTGACGCGGCGGCCGCCGCTCAGGCCAAAAAGGGCACCATTGCATGGGGCATCCTGCAGGCCCACAACACCAGCGGCGACGAGGAAAACCTGAAGATCAAGTTTGATGCCATGGCCAGCCACGACATCACCTTTGTGGGCATCATCCAGACGGCCCGGGCTTCGGGGCTGGAGAAGTTCCCCCTGCCTTACGTGCTGACCAACTGCCACAACAGCCTGTGCGCGGTGGGGGGCACCATCAACGAGGACGACCACCGGTTCGGCCTGTCGGCGGCCAAAAAGTACGGCGGCATCTTTGTGCCGCCCCACCTGGCGGTGATCCACCAGTATATGCGGGAGAAGTTTGCGGGCTGCGGCAGGATGATCCTGGGCTCCGACTCCCACACCCGGTACGGCGCGCTGGGCACCATGGCCATCGGCGAGGGCGGCGGCGAGCTGGCCAAGCAGCTGCTGGGCCGCACCTACGACGTGGCCTGCCCCGGGGTGGTGGCGGTGTACCTGACCGGCGCGCTGCCGGCGGGCTGCGGCCCCCACGACGTGGCCATCGCCCTGGTGGGGGCGCTGTTCAAGAGCGGGTATGTCAAGAACAAGGTGATGGAGTTCATCGGGCCCGGCGTGGCCAGCCTGCGGCAGGACACCCGCAACGCCATCGACGCCATGACCACCGAGACCACCTGCCTGTCCTCCATCTGGGAGACCGACGAGACCACCCGCAAGTATCTGGCCGCCCACGGCCGCGCCGGGGACTACAAGCCCCTGGCCCCGGCCGGCCTGGCCTATTACGACGGGGTGGTCAAGGTGGACCTGTCGGCCATCCGGCCCATGATCGCCCTGCCCATGCACCCCTCCAACGCCTACACCATCGAGGAGCTGAACGCCAACCTGGAGGACATCCTCCACGCCTGCGAGCAGGACGTCCAGAAGCTGGTGGGCCGCACCGACGTCAAGCTGGACCTGTGCTCCAAGATCGAGAACGGCAGGCTGCGGGTGGACCAGGGGGTCATCGCGGGGTGCGCCGGCGGCCTGTACGACAGCATCGTCGAGGCGGCCAGCATCCTCAAGGGGCACACCGGCGGCTGCGGCGAGTACGCCCTCAGCGTCTACCCCGCCAGCCAGCCTGTGATGATGGCCCTGGACAAGGCGGGCGCCCTGTCCAGCCTGATGGCCTCGGGCGCCACCATCCGCACCGCCTTCTGCGGGCCGTGCTTTGGCGCGGGGGACGTGCCCTTCAACGGGGCGCTGTCCATCCGGCACACCACCCGCAACTTCCCCAGCCGGGAGGGCTCCAAGCCGGGCGCGGGCCAGCTGGCCGGCGTGGCCCTGATGGACGCCCGCAGCATCGCGGCCACCACCGCCTGCGGCGGCATCCTGACCCCCGCCACCGCCATCGACTACGACCCCACCGTGCCCGAGTACGCGTTCGACGGCTCCAGCTACCAGGCCCGGGTGTACCAGGGCTTCGGCCACGGGGATTACGACGCCCTGCTCAAGCTGGGCCCCAACATCAAGGACTGGCCCGAGATCGCGCCCCTGGGCGACAACCTGCTGCTCAAGGTGGCCTCTTACATCACCGACCCCGTCACCACCACCGACGAGCTGATCCCCTCGGGCGAGACCAGTTCCTACCGCTCCAACCCCCTGGGCCTGGCCGAGTTCACCCTCAGCCGCAAGGACCCCGGCTACGTGGCCCGGGCCAAGGCGGTGCAGGCCGAGGAGGCCGCCCGCCGCGCCGGCAAGGGGGACGAGGCCCTGCTGGAGCGCATCCACGCCGTGCCCGGCTGCGAGGGCCTGGCCTGGCAGGACGTGCAGATCGCGTCCACCCTCTTTGCGGTCAAGCCGGGGGACGGCTCGGCCCGGGAGCAGGCCGCCAGCTGCCAGCGGGTGCTGGGCGCCGGGGCCAACATCGCGGTGGAGTACGCTACCAAGCGCTACCGCTCCAACCTCATCAACTGGGGGATGCTGCCCTTCCAGATCGCCGGGCCCACCCCCTTCGGCCTGGGGGACTACATCCTGATCCCCGGCATCCGCAAGGCGCTGGCCGGCGACCTGTCCGGCATCACCGCCTACGTGCTGGGGGACCAGCCCGCCGCCTTCCAGCTGTCCATCGCGCCCCTGACCGGGGACGAGCGGCAGATTCTGGCGGACGGCTGCCTCATCAACTTCTACAAGCACTGAGGCCCCCGCACGGCTTCCAAACTCATCCCAAAAAGGAGGTGGAGGCTCGCCATGGCTGGCGACCTGCACAATCATTCGACTTGTTCGGACGGCTCCACGCCCATCCACCGGCTGGCGGCCATGGCCGCGCGGGCCGGGCTGGACGCCATGGCCATCTCGGACCACGACACCCTGCGCAGCGCCGGTTATTGCTACCGGCACCCGGTGCAGGAGGGGGTGCGGCTGATCCCCGCGGTGGAGCTGACCGGCTATGACTACGAGCGCCGGCACCGGGTGCACCTGCTGTGCTACTGGCCGCAGGACTGCCCCGAGCTGCGGGCCCACTGCGACACCATGCGCCGCCGGCGCAACGAGTGCTGCCTGCAAAGCGCCCGGGAGCTGGAGGGGATGTACCCCCTTTTCCGCACCGAGCAGGCGCTGGAATACGCCCGGGACAGCGGCGTGCTGTTCAAGAGCGGCATCATGCAGGCGCTGCAGGAGCTGGGCCTGGCGGACGGCATCTACGGCGAGGCGTACCACCGGCTGTTCGGCTGGGAGCCCCGGGGCCTGGTGCTGCACAGCCCCGAGTACCCCCCGGTGGAAGAAGTCATCGCCACCGCCCGGGCGGCCCGGGGGGTGCTGGTGTTCGCCCACCCCACCGTCTACAAGAGCATGCCGCTGGTGCGGCAGCTGGTGGCGGAGGGCAAGCTGGACGGCATCGAGATCGACCACCCCCGCAACAGCGAGGCCGACAAGGCCGAGTGCCGCGAGCTGTGCCGGCGGCACGGCCTGATCGTCACCGGCGGCACCGACTTCCACGGCTCCAACACCGCCCACCCCCACCCGGTGGGCACCTGCACCACCGCGGACGACCAGATCGCACGGATCGACGCGCTGGCAAAGGAGTATCAGAAGTAGCCCTCTCAGTCTCGCTTCGCTCGCCAGCTCCCCCGAAGGGGGAGCCAAGTGTACCGCCGTCAAACCCGGCAAACGGCGTGTAAGGCGAAGCCGCAGAGAAGTTTGCCTTACCACCGCCTAGCCGGCACCCACGGGCGTGCTCTTGGCTCCCCCCGTGGGAGAGCTGTCAGCGAAGCTGACTGAGAGGGCAACCGCCCGGCGCGCCTGCGGGCCGCGCAACGTATCCAACAGAAAGGACGTATCCTACCATGACGTTTGCTTATCCCAACCAGGGCACCTGCTCCCGCATGACCAAGATCGAGCTGGCGCCCGACCACACCATCCAGTCCATCGAGGTGATGGGCGGCTGCAACGGCAACCTGAAGGGCATCGCCAGCCTGCTCAAGGGCATGAAGGCGGAGGACGCCATCGCCCGGATGGAGGGCGTCACCTGCGGCCCCAAGCCCACCAGCTGCCCCGACCAGATCGCCCAGAACCTGAAAAAGGCCCTGGCCGCGATGGAAAACCAGTAAACAGAAAAAACGGCCGGCGGCTCCTGTCCCGAAAGGATGGGGGCCGCCGGTTTATGTGTCCCGTCCATCCGCGCAGGTCGGCTGGACGGGACTTTTTAACAGTCTGTGCGGGGGAAGGTCAAGGTTTGTGCTGTTCTTCGCGGTGCCGACGGATGTCGTCGAGCATGGTCTGGTAGCGGTCCATGAGTTTGCCTCCCTTGCGCTGCCACTTCCAGGCAAAGAAGGCCGTCCAGACTAGGAAGAAAGAGAGGGCCAGCGGCAGGGCCCAGACGAAGCCACCTGCCCGCAGCAACATATAGTCCACACAGCCGGTCAAGATATCTGCTACGAGATAGAGCCAGAGGAAAAACTGTTCCGCTTTTTCCGCTGGGAAGGTGAGGAAAAAGTCATCCCAAGCCTCGGCGCGAAAGCGGAGCTGCCGGCCTTTGAACCAAGACGCAGCCAGGAACAGCCCCACAAACACCAGCGATGACAGGGCATAATGGACAAAGAACAGGACAGCAAGATGGACAAGACGCATGGAGGAACCTCTCTGGATGATATTTGTGACAGATTATATGACTATTTCACTCTAGCACAGCGGGCGGAGGGGTTCAAGACGGAAATTGTAACATTTTCCTGAACAGAAGGGCCGCCGGTTTGTTTGTGCGCTTTGACAGAAAGAACTGATTTTTTTCCGCGCCGGGGGACTATACTGTAGGTGTTGAGAGCATCGGCGCATACGCCGGGAATGGAGCAGGCAATGGGAATTTTGGATCGTTTCAGCGCAGGATGGGGCAAGGGCTTTTCGCGGGAGGCGGGCCGGGTGCTGGAGGGCGCGGTGGAGCTGGCCGGCAACTACGGCTGCGACCGCGCCGACACCGGCCACCTGCTGCTGGCCATTTTGCAGCAGGACCACGGGCCCGCGGGGCGTTTCCTGGCCGGCAAGGACATCCGGGAGCAGGAGGTGCGCCGCCGCCTGGCCGAGGGCCGCCAGGGCCTGCCCCGCCGCCTGCGCCGCCAGGACCTGGCCCCCGAGCTGCGCCGCGCCATCGACTACGCCCTGATCGACGCCCAAAACGCCCGCCAGCCCCGGGCCGAGCCCGAGCACCTGCTGTGCGCCATCCTGGAGGACGGCGGCTGCACCGCCGGGGTGCTGCTGGCCTCGATGGGCCTGCAGCTGAGCGAGGCCGTGCGGGAGTGCCGCCAGATGTCCGGCCAGCTCACCCTGCCCGCCCAGCCCCGGGCCAGCGCCGCCGCGCCCCGGGGCAGCCGCCCCAGCGACAAATACTGCCGCGACCTGACCCGCCGCGCCGCCGACGGCGAGCTGGACCCCGTCTTTTGCCGCGACAAAGAGCTGGACCGGATGATCGAGATCCTCTGCCGCCGCCAGAAAAACAACCCCTGCCTGGTGGGCGAGCCCGGCGTGGGCAAGACCGCCCTGGCCGAGGGCCTGGCCCAGCGCATCGCCGCCGGGCAGGTGCCCCGGGCCCTCAAGGGCCGGCGGCTGCTGGCGCTGGACATGGCCAGCCTGGTGGCCGGCACCAAGTACCGCGGCGACTTTGAAGAGCGGCTCAAAAGCCTGCTCGAAGAGCTGGTGCGGGACGGCGGGGTGATCCTGTTCGTGGACGAGTTCCACACCATCGTGGGGGCCGGCGCGGCCGAGGGCGCCATCGACGCCGCCAACATCCTCAAGCCGGTGCTGGCCCGGGGCGAGCTGCAGATGATCGGCGCCACCACCAACCAGGAGTTCCGCTCCCATATCCAGAAAGACCCCGCCCTCGAGCGGCGCTTTGGCCGGGTGCAGATCGACGAGCCCACCCCCGAGCAGGCCCGGGGCATCCTGGAGGGGCTGGCCCCCCGCTACGAGCGCTACCACGGGGTGCTGATCCCGCCCGAGGCCCTGGACGACGCGGTGGAGCTGTCGGTGCGGTATCTGCCGGGCCGCTGCCTGCCCGACAAGGCCATCGACCTGATGGACGAGGCCTGCGCCGCCGCCCGCATCCGCGCCGAAAAAGAGGGCCGCACCGCCCCCGCCCTGGCCCGGGAGGACATGGCCCGGGTGGTGGCCCGCGCCAGCGGCATCCCCGCCGAGCGAGTGGGCGAGGCCGAGCGCGAGCGCCTGGCCCTGCTGGAATGCCGCCTGGCCCAGGAGGTGGTGGGCCAGGACAAGGCCGTGGCCGCCGTGGCCGCCGCCATCCGCCGCAGCCGCACCGGCCTGGGGGAGCCCGGCCGCCCCATCGGGGCGCTGCTGTTCTTGGGCCCCACCGGCGTGGGCAAGACAGCCCTCTCGAAGGCGCTGGCCCGCAGCTGGTTTGGCAGCGACAAGGCCCTGCTCAAGTTCGATATGTCCGAGTATCAGGAGGCCCACACCGTGGCCCGGCTGCTGGGCGCGCCCCCGGGGTATCTGGGCCACGACGAGGGCGGCCAGCTGACCGAGGCGGTCCGCCGCCGGCCCTACAGCGTGGTGCTCTTTGACGAGATCGAAAAGGCCCACCCCGACATCCAGAACATCCTCCTGCAGCTTTTGGAGGACGGCTGCCTCACCGACGCCGCCGGCCGCAAGGCGGACTTCACCAACACCATCGTCCTCCTGACGGCCAACCTCGGCGCGCGCTTCCTGGCCGGGCAGGCCGCGCCCCTCGGCTTTGCCGCCGGGCAGGAGGCCGTGTTTGAAAAGCAGGCCCAGCAGGCCGTCGCCGAGGCGCGCAGCTTTTTCCGCCCCGAGCTGCTGGGCCGCCTGGACGACACGATCGTGTTCCGCCCGCTGGGCCCCGAGAGCCTTTCGGCCATTGCGGACCGGCTTTTGGGCCAGCTGGAGCAGCGTGCCGCCCGCAGCGGCTACACCCTGACCCACACCCCGGGGGTCTGCCGGGCCCTCGCGGCCAAAGCCGCCAGCCCCTACGGCGCGCGGGAGCTGCGCCGCCAGGTGGACCGGGCGGTGGAGCAGGCCCTGGCCGACCGCATCGCCTCGGGCACGGCCCGCCCCGGCGCGCACTACACCGCCGACTGTTCCGCCGACGGCAGCGTGCTGCTGATCGCGGACGACACGGCCACCGTCTGACATCTAAGAAAATGCCCCGCCGTTCCGTTGCAGGAATCGCGGGGCGTTTTGTGGTTCATTTTAGTTTCAGGGGCACGATGACGAGGCGGTACCACAGGTAGGGGACCATGTTCCAGATCATCCACACTTCCATCAGCAGGTAGTGGGGCAGGTCCCGCAGGCGGAACGGCCGCTTGCCCAGCCGCCCCTCCCGCAAAATGGCGAAGGCCTCGCGCATCCCGGCGTCCCACGCCTCGCCAAAGCCCTGCCGGTGGAACTTGTAGCACTTGAGCAGGTACCCCGCCAGCAGGGGCAGGGCGTTGACCAGCAGCATGAGGGCGGGCTGGTTTTTCAGGGGCAGCAGGATGCTGTTGCGGCCGCTCTGGCGGCTCTTGAAGGCGTTGTACCGCACCGCGCCGGTGCTGGCCCCGCAGATGTGGTAGCAGCGGGCGGCCGGGCAGAGCACGCACTTGTAGCCGGCGTTGTTGGCCCGCCAGCTCAGGTCCACGTCTTCGAAATAGGCAAAGAAGTTTTCGTCAAACAGGCCGATCTCGTCCAAAATGCGCTTGCGGTAGAGCGCCGCCCCCCCGCACGCCGAGAAGATGCGCTTTTGCTTTGTGTAGCGGCTGGCCCGGCGGCCGTCGCCGGTCTTGCAGGCAAAGCCCATCCAGGTCACATAGTCCCCGGCGTCGTCGGCCAGCTCCCGCTCAAAGTGGCGGATCATGAGGCTCTGCACCGCGAAGATCCGCTCGTCGCGGTCGGCGGCGCGGACCAGCTGCTCCAGCCAGTCCGGCTCGGCGAAGGCGTCGTTGTTGAACAGGACCACGTACTCGCTGTCGGCCAGGGCGATGCCCTGGTTGACCGCGTGGGAAAAGCCGGTGTTTGCGCCGTTTTCGATCAGGGTGAAGTTGGGCCGGCTGCAATAGCTGCGGGCCTGCTCGAGGCTCTCGTCGGTGGAGCCGTTGTCCACCACGATGAGCCGGAAGTCCTGCATGGTCTGGGCGTAGACCGACTCGATGGAGTCTTTCAGCCAGCCCTTGCCGTTGATGTTGGGGATGATGATGGTCGCTTTCATAGCTGCTCCTGCCTTTGCTGGTTGTGACACTGGCAGTAGTATACCATATTTCGCCACAAAAAAACAGCCCGGCAAGTGTGGCTTGCGCCACGCTCCAGGGTGGACCAATTTCTGCCTGCATACGCAGGTCAGAAATTCTTCCCCCCTGGTATCCCCCTTTTAGACAAAATGAAGCGCTGAACCGCGCACTCGGCCTTGCGGCCTCGCACACTCTCCGCGCTCCATTTCCCTGTATGTGTTCCGCCCGTACGCACATGTCGTCCGGGCGGAACTTTTTATAATGAGGTCGGTTTGCGGGCTGCAACGTGCGTTTAAGCTGCCAGGGCCTCCTGGATGGCGGCCAGGATGGCGTCCGAGTCCTCGCAGCAGACCAGCACCACCTCGCCGGTGGGGAGGGTGGTGACGGTGGCGGCCTTGGCGATCTCGTACTGGTCGGCCAGGTAGTTCTCCATCGCCAGCTGCTGGCTGGTGACGTAGTTTTCCAGCGCGGCCTGGACATCCTCGGCCTTGCCCTCGGCGGGCTGGACGATGGCCACGCCGTAGCTGCGGACGTTCAGGGTGGACACCGACGCGGCAAACCGCTCATAGTCCCCCTCCTGCAGCCCCAGCATGGGCAGGATGAAGTTGTCGGCCTGGGCCTTGAGGTCCTCCTCCGACAGGTCGGCGACGGGGCCGTCCATGGCGGTGAGGTTGCCCTCCGCGTCCGAAGAGAGGATCAGCATGGCCTCGTTGTACTCGTCGGTGCGGGCGTCGTGGATGATCTGGGCGTAGTCCTTGGGCTCGGCCGCGCCCGAAGCGGCGTCTTTGCTCCCGCAGCCCACCAGGGCGAGCAGGGCCAGGGAGGCGGCGGCAGCGGCGGTCAAAATCTGTTTCATGTTCATGGAAGGGCAGTTCCTTTCTTTTATCATTCCAAAATCAAGATGCGGGCGTCTGCTCACAGGATGGGCCGCGGCAGGCCTTTTTATGCGTCCTGTGCGGCGCCGTCATACTCAATACGAATGGCCCCGCCCCGAAATTGCGACCCCCGCCCCAAAACCCGACGGTATTTCCCGGGGAACGGGTGACAAAAAACACCCCATCCGGGCAGGGAGGGGGTGGTAAAACCGAAGGGATAAGGAGGGCCGTAAGGCGCGCGGCGTTACAGCTGCAGCGAGTCCAGCGGGCCGTGGTCCACCGGGGTGGACAGGATGATCTGGGTGCAGGTGCTGCCCAGCTTCTGGAACTGGAGGATCAGCTGCTCCAGCTGCATCATGCTGCCGCAGCTGACCTTGATCAGGAAGGTGTATTCGCCGGTGACGTGGTAGCACTGCATCACTTCCTTGCTGTTCTGCAGCAGGGTCAGCAGGCCCTCCCGCTCGGACGGGGCCACCGACAGGCTGATCAGGGCGTCCACGTACAGCCGGCCGGCCGGGCGCTTGAGCACCACGGTGTAGCCGCCGATGATGCCGTCCGCCTCCAGCCTGTGGATGCGGCTGGAAACAGCGGGGCTGGTCAGGGAGACGTGCTCGGCGATCTCCTTGACGGGCATCCGCGCGTTCTGTGCCAGAAGGGAGAGGATCTTGCGGTCCAAATCATCCATAGTAGGGTTACCTCCAATGCTCTATTTCCGGTGAAATAGATAAAATTTTCTTTTAATAAAGTTTTCAGTTGTAAAAAATCACAAAACTGGTCCATAACAGTCGAGCAGCTTGCTTTGGGTTTAATTATATAAAGTTTTGCCTCAAATGTAAAGTGAAATGATAAGGCAATTTGAAAATTTACAATTTGACAATAAATCAAATTTGGGTATAATACAAATCACAGGACGGCGCTGCACACACAGCGGCCCGCCAGTCAAGTTGAGATTTACTGCTTTATATACTTTCCCACCCCTCTATACACAAAAACCCGCTGCCAGGCGGGTTTTTGTGTTTTCGGAAGGCGGGTTGCGGTGCCCTGCTTTTGCTTCGGGCGTCGCCGCGCCCTCGCAAAAGACAGACCGCGGCCCCAGCGCCGCCTCCCTGCCTCGTCCGCAGGACGCGGTCGGCGGCCCTGCCCGCTGCCAGGCGGGTTTTTGTGTTTTCGGAAGGCGGGTTGCGGTGCCCTGCATTTTCTGCGCGCCAAGTGTGGCGCTTGAAAATAGCAGACCGCGGCCCCAGCGCCACCTCCCTGCCTGAGAGTTTGGAGACAGCAAAAGCCCCCGTCCGTTTGGACAGGGGCCCTTGTCATTTACGGGCGGATATGGTATGATTTGGTTGGGTGTTGTCGATAAACGGCAAGCGGTTGCCCCCTCTGGCCCGACTTTGTGCGGTCAGGGGCGCTTCTTTGCTCCCCCGACCGTCAGGAAAGGGGGGCTGACCATGGTTACATATTCCGATTTGATTCAAACCGGCATTTTAATCATCGGCCTGATTGACTTGGTCCTCCGGCTCATGGAAGCTGACAGGAACCACAGGCAATAAAAAAGAAGTAACCGCCCAAGTTTCCCCAAACGCGCGGTTACTTCTGTAACAGGACCAGGGGGACTACCGTTTGTCCGGCAGCACCCTTTCTATGTTTAGTATACAGCAGGCGGGCGGGATTGTCAAGCCGCCCGCCGGACATTCCAAACCTTCAAAATCCTTCGGTTTTACCACCCCCTCCCTGCCCGGGCGGGGGTATTTTTGGGCCCGTCGGGCTGCACTCAGAGCATATAGGGCTCGAAGAGGTGCAGCTCCTCCCGCTTGGCGATGGCTTCCAGGTAGAGGCCGTCGGGGCGGTACTCCTCGGCCTGGACGCTGCCGCGGTCCCGCAGGGGGGCCGCCAGGCCCAGGGCGTCGTAGGGCAGCAGCACCTTGATGGGGCGCACACGGCCGGCCAGCAGCTGGTCCAGGCGGGCCAGCAGGCGGTCCAGGCCCAGGCCGGTCTTGGCGCTGGTGAGCAGCACGGCCGGGTCGAAGGCGGCCGCGCCGGGCTTGTCGCACTTGTTGTAGACGGTGATGCGGGGGATGCCGGCGCAGTCCAGGCCGTCCAGCACCTGGGCGGTGACTGCGAGCTGCTCTTCCCGCTGGGGGTCGGAGGCGTCCGCCACCTGGACGATGACGTCCGACCAGGCGGCCTCCTCGAGGGTGCTCTTGAAGGCGTCCACCAGGTGGTGGGGCAGCCGGGAGACAAAGCCCACCGTGTCCACCAGCAGCACCGCCATGCCGCTGGGCAGCAGCAGCTTGCGGCTGGTGGGGTCCAGGGTGGCGAACAGCATGTCCGCTTCGGCCACGCTGGGGCCGCACAGCGCGTTCATCAGGCTGGACTTGCCCACGTTGGTGTAGCCCACCAGGCTGACCACCGGCATCCCGGTCTTGGCGCGGGCGCGGCGGCTCTCGCCCCGGCGCTTTTCCAGCTCGGCCAGGCGGGCGGCCAGGGTGTCGATGCGGGCGTGGATGTGGCGGCGGTCCAGCTCCAGCTTGGTCTCGCCGGCGCCACGGCGCGCGCCGGCCCCGCCGCCTCCGCCGCCGCCCTGGCGGCTCAGGCTTTCGCCCATGCCCTGCAGCCGGGGCAGGCGGTAGCGCAGGAGGGCCAGCTCGGTCTGCAGCTTGCCCTCGTTGGTCACGGCGCGGCTGCGGAAGATCTCCAAAATCAGCATGGTGCGGTCGATCACCTCGACGCCCACCGCCGCCGCGATGTTCCGCAGCTGGCTGCCGGTCAGCTCGCCGTCAAACACGGCGCATTGGGCCCCCAGCTGCTCGGCGGCAAGGCGCGCTTCTTCCAGTTTGCCGCTGCCCAGTACGGTGCCGGTCTCGGGGGTGGAGCGCTTTTGCACCACCTGGCCCACCGCCTGCATGTGGTTGGCTTCGCACAGGGCGGCCAGCTCCTGCAGGCTGCGCTCGCCGTCAAAGGCCCCCTGGTCCAGCGCCAGCAGCAGGGTAGGGGTGGGGGGCGTTTCCACCAAAATATCGTATAATTCGCTCAAAGTGTGTCCTTTCTTGCCTGCCAGGCGTCCCGCGTCAAAAGATAGGTATGGCAGGGCACCGGCGTGCCGTCAAATTTGTGGTAGGTGTCGTCGTGGTGGTAGGCAAAGCCCGCCTTCTGCATCACCCGGCCGCTGGCGGAGTTGCCCACCGCGTGGAAGCAGGCCAGCCATGTGCTGTCGGTCCGGGTGAACCAGTAGTCCACCACGGCGTTCAGCGCCTCGGTAGTATAGCCTTTGCCCCACCAGGCGCGGCCGATGCAGTAGCCCGGTTCCCACACCCCCTGCGAGATGTCAAAGCCCAGACTGCGCCAGGTTTCGGCGGCCCCGGGCTCGCCCATCCGGTCGTCGCAAAAGCTCATCGAGCCGAACACCGCGCCGGTGGCCTTGTCCACCAGGCACCACTGGTAGTAGTCGGGGTTTTGATAGAGCTCTTCCCAGGCCGTCAGCAGGGCAAAGGTCTCGTTCTCGTCCTTGTGGGGCTCCCACCGCATATAGCGGGTGACGGCGGGGTCATTGGCCCAGTTGCGGTACATGGCCGGGGCGTCCGCCGGGGCAAGGCGGCGGAGAAGCAGCCGGGGCGTTTCGATCTCTTGTGTGCCGGCATGGCGCATGGTGCATTCCTCCCTTGGTTCATGTGGAGACAAATATAGCATATATGCGCCTTTTATGCAAGAGCCGCTTGACATTCGGCCCGAAACCGCTAAACTGGTACCAGAGTAAAAGGGAAGGGAAGTACCACCATGCGAAACGCGCGCGACATTCTTGCACAGCGGGTCCTGCTGTTTGACGGCGGGATGGGCACCTATTACAAAGGCCGGCCGGGCCAGGAGTGCGAACAGGCCAGCCTCACCGACCCGGAGGGGGTGCGGGCGGTCCACCGGGCGTACCTCGAGGCCGGGGCCGAGGCGATCAAGACCAACACCTTCGGCCTGCCCCGGATGGCGGCGGCCCATGTCCCCGGCTGGCAGCAGCTGGCCCGGGCCGCCTGGGCGCTGGCCTGCGAGGCGGCGGGGGAGGCGGCGGCCGTCTTTGCCGACCTGGGCCCCGCCCCCGACACCGAAGCCGCCCCCGCCGCCCGGGCCTACCGGGAGGCGGCGGATGTGTTCCTGGAGCTGGGGGCCGAGAACTTCCTGTTCGAGACCCTGAGCACCGACGCCGGCGTGGCCGAAACGGCCGCCTACATCAAGAGCCGGCGGCCGGGGGCGTTCGTTCTGGCGTCCTTTGCCTCCCTGCCCGACGGCTACACCCGGGAGGGGGTGTCGGTGCGGGCGCTGGCCGCCCGGATGGCCGCCTGCGGCGCGGTGGACGCGGTGGGCCTGAACTGCCTGCTGGCCCCGGGGGCCATGGCCTCGGTGCTGCCGGCCCTGGCGGGGTGCGGCCTGCCGGCGGCCGCCATGCCCAACGGCGGCTACCCTCTGGTGGCCCGGGACCGCGTGGTCTACCAGGGCAAGCCCGACTACTTTGCCCGGGAGATGTGCCGCATCCGGCAGGCGGGGGCGGCGATCCTGGGCGGGTGCTGCGGCACCACCCCCGCCCACATCCGGGCCCTGCGCCAGGCGCTGGAACACACGCCGATGCCCATCCCGGGGCCGGCCCCTGCGCCAAAGGCCGGCCCGGACCGGGCGGCCCCTGCGCCGGCCGACCTTTTCCTGCGCAAGCTGGCGGAGGGGAAAAAGGTGATCGCCGTGGAGCTGGACAGCCCCAAAGACGCCGACCTGACCGGCTACATGGACGGCGCGCGGCGGCTGCAGCGGGCCGGGGTGGACGCGGTGACCATCGCGGACTGCCCTATCGCACGGGCGCGGGTGGACGCGGCCCTGACGGCCTGCAAGCTGCGCCGGGAGCTGGGGCTGGTGGCCCTGCCCCACATGACCTGCCGGGACCGCAACCTGAACGCCGCCAAGGCCCTGCTGCTGGGGCTGTACGCCGAGGGGGTGCGGGAGGTGCTGGCCATCACCGGCGACCCCATCCCCACCGCCGAGCGGGACGAGGTGAAAAACGTCTATCAGTTCAACTCCCGCAAGCTGGCGGGGTACATCCACGCCCTGGCGGCCCCCGGCGGGGCCCTGCCCGGCATGACGGTGTTCGGCGCGCTGAACCTGAACGCCCGCAACTTTGACGTCGAGCTGCGCCGCGCCCGCGAAAAGGCCGAAAACGGGATGGCCGGCTTTTTGACCCAGCCCATCCTCTCCCGGCAGGCGCTGGCAAACCTGGCCGCCGCCCGCAGCGCCCTGCCCGGCGCCAAACTGCTGGCGGGCATCCTGCCGGTGGTCAGCCACCGCAACGCCCTCTTTATGGAAAACGAGGTCAACGGCATCCACATCGACGAGGACATCATCCGGCGCTACGAGGGGGCCGGCCGGGCCGAGGGCGAGGCGCTGGGGCTGGAAATCTCCCTGGCTGCGGCCAAAGCCGCCGCGCCCCATGCCGACGGCTTTTACCTGATGACCCCCTTCAACCGGGTGGAGCTGATGGAACGGCTGATCGCCGCCCTGCGGCGGGAGCTGGCGCTGTGACCGCCCTGTAAAACAAGACCCGCCGTGCCCGGAAAAGGGAGCGGCGGGTTTGTTCGTTCAGTTCGGTTTGAGCAGGTCGGGCAGCTGGGGGTCGCGCTGGAGCAGGGCAAACAGGCGGCGGACCGGCCCCTCCGGCCGGTTGCGCCCGGCCTCCCAGGCCTCCACCGTTTTGGGGGAGACGCCCAGAAAACCCGCGAACACCACCTGGGTCATCCCAAGGCCGGTGCGCAGCTGCTTGATCTCGTCGGGCCGGTAGTCCCGCACCGGCTCAAAAACAGGGGTGGTGCGCAGGGCGCGCCTGCCCTCGGCGTGGGCCAGCGCCTCGCCCAGGCCCTCCATGATCCCTTCGTATACGCTCATCGTGCTCCCTCCTGTCCAAGCGCCTTTTCAATGGCGTCGATCATCTTTTTGATCTGGTTGCATTCTTCTTTGGTCAAGTTTTCTTTTTCGTTTTTGGGGTAGGCATAGATCAGATACACCGTCTGGTACAAAAGAAAATCCACATAGGTGACGCGGGCGCTGCCGCTTTTGCCCCTGCCTTCCAGGGCAAAACGCATTTTGCGCAGCCGCCCCGTGCCGGGGATGACGTCCCCGACCTTGGGGTCTTGCAGGATCGCCTGCTGCAGCCGCCGCAGATCGTCGTCGTCCAGCCCCATATGCTTCCACTGCTTGTCAAAGGCAGCGGTCATGACAAACATCCGGTTCATACCGCCGGCCTCCTCATCCGCACTTTGATTATACCCTATTTAATAGGGTATGTCAAGAGGGTTGGGCTTGACAAGTATGTAGTGGCTAACTATAATGGAACCATCCCGGAGCGCCTGCAGGCGGGCCGCTCCCTGCCGGCAGAAGGCGGGGGCGGCCCTCTGGCGGCAGGGCGGACGCAGGGCGCGGCGCCGGGGACGCCGGCCCACAGAATGGAATAGAGTGGGGAGGAGGGGCCAAACAACGGAACAAGCGAGGTTTTGACAATGACAACACAGATCGTCTGGGGGCTGCTGCTCCCGTTTATGGGCACGGTGCTGGGCGCCGGGTGCGTGTTCTTTCTGCGGCGGCAGCTGCGCCGCAGCGTACAGCGGGTGCTGGCCGGCTTTGCCGCCGGGGTTATGGTGGCGGCGTCGGTGTGGAGCCTGCTGATCCCCGCCCTGGAGCAGGCCGGGGCCGCCGGGATGGGGGCGTGGGCCTTTGTGCCGGCGGCGGGCGGGTTCTGGGCGGGGGTGCTGTTCCTGCTTTTGCTGGACCACCTGATCCCCCACCTGCACCAGAACGCACGCCGGCCCGAGGGGCCGCCTGCGCGGCTGCCCCGCATCACCATGATGCTGCTGGCCGTCACCCTCCACAACATCCCCGAGGGGATGGCGGTGGGGGTGGTCTACGCCGGGATGCTCACCGGCGGGGCCGGCATCTCGGCGGCGGGGGCGCTGGCCCTGTCGCTGGGCATCGCCATCCAGAACTTCCCCGAGGGGGCCATCGTCTCCCTGCCCCTGCGGGCGGAGGGGGCGTCCCGGCGGCGCGCCTTTGCCGGCGGAGCGGCCTCGGGGGTGGTGGAGCCGCTGGCGGCCCTGTTTACCCTGCTGGCGGCCGAGCTGGTGGTGCCGGCGCTGCCCTGGCTGCTGGCCTTTGCCGCGGGGGCCATGCTGTATGTGGTGGTGGAAGAGCTGATCCCCGCGATGGCCGAGGGCGAGCACTCGGACGCGGGGCCCCTGGCCTTTGCCCTGGGCTTTACCCTCATGATGGTTTTGGACGTGGCGCTGGGCTGACCCGCGCAGAACAGGAGGGAACGATGTACAAGACGACGGCAAAGATCGACGGCATGGCCTGCAGCATGTGCGAGGCCCATGTCAACGACACGGTCCGGCGGGCCTTCCGGGTAAAGAAGGTGACCTCCTCCCACAAAAAGGGGGAGTGCGTCATCCTCGCGGAGGAGCCGCTGGGCCAGGCGGAGCTGGCCGCCGCCCTGGACCCCACCGGGTACCGGGTGCTCTCGGCCGAAAGCGAGCCGTACCGGAAGAAGGGCCTGTTCGGATTTTGAACGCATAAAGAAAAAGTCCCGTCCAGCCGACATGTGCGGATGGACGGGACACATACAGGGAAATGGAGCGCTGAGAGTGTGCGAGGCCGCAAGGCCGAGTGCGCGGTTCAGCGCTTCATTTTGTCGAAAAGGGGGATACCAGGGGGGAAGGATTTCTGACCTGCGCAGCAGGCAGAAATGGGTCCCCCCTGGAGCGTGGCGCTTTTGCGACACGCTTTAGGCGGTGCGGCCGGTGAGGGCGCCCAGCAGGGCAAAGAGGGCGAACACGCCCAGGTCCACCGCCACGATGGTGGAGCCCACCGGGGTGCCGGCCAGGATGGAGATCAGGATGCCGGCGGCGGCCCCCGCCACCGATACGGCGGCGGAGCAGATGGTGACGGCCTTGAAGCTCTTGAACAGCCGCATGGCCGACAGCGCCGGGAAGATGATGAGGGCCGAGATGAGCAGCGAGCCCACCAGGTTCATGGCCAGGACGATGATGACCGCGATGACCACCGCGATCAGCAGGCTGTAGCGCCCGGAGGGCAGGCCGGTGGCGGTGGCAAAGGCCTCGTCGAAGGTGACGGCGAAGATGCGGTTGTAGAACACAACGAACAGCGCAATGACCGCCGCCGACAGCACCACGCACAGCCAGACCTCCGCCTGGGTGAGGGTGAGGATGGAGGTGGAGCCGAACAGGGTGCTGCACACGTCCCCGGACAGGTTGGTGCTGGTGGAAAACAGGTGCATCAGCAGGTAGCCCACCGCCAGGGTGCCCACCGACAGCACCGCGATGGCCGCATCGCCCTGCAGGCGGGCCCGCTGGCCCCCCCGCAGCAGCAGGATGGCCGCCGCCACCGTGACCGGCAGCACCAGCAGCATCTCGTCGGTGAGCTGGAGCACCGAGGCGATGGCCAGCGCCCCGAAGGCCACGTGGGACAGGCCGTCGCCGATGAAGGAGAACCGCTTGAGCACCAGCGTGACCCCGAACAGGGAGGCGCACAGGGCGATGAGCACCCCCACCACCAGCGCGTAGCGCACAAAGGGGAAGGTGAAGTAGTATTGCAAGGTCTCGAGGGCTGTCACGGGTGGTCACCGCCTTTCCGGGGGTCGTCGTGGAGGGCGCGGGGGGCGAACATCTGCCCCACCGGGCTGTCGAGGTAGGCCGCCGCCGTGCCGAAGAACAGCCGCTGGCCCTCCCCGATGTGGAGGATATGGCTGGCGTACCGCACCGCGGCGGCGATGTCGTGGCTGATCATGATGACGGTGATGCCGTCGGCGCGGTTGAGCTCGGCCACCAGGCCGTAGAGCTCGGCGGTGGCTTTGGGGTCCAGGCCGGCCACCGGCTCGTCCAAAAGCAGCAGCTTGCGGGTGGCGCACAGGGCCCGCGCCAGCAGCACGCGCTGCTGCTGGCCCCCGGACAGCTCCCGGTAGCACCGGCGGGCCAGGGGGGCGATGCCCAGCCGCTCCATGCTGCGGGCGGCCAGGGCTTTTTCGTCCCGGGAGTAGAAGGGGCGCAGCCCGCACCGGGCCAGGCACCCCGACAGCACCACCTCCTGCACGCTGGCGGGGAAGTCCCGCTGCAGGGGGGTCTGCTGGGGCAGGTAGCCCACTTCGTTGGGGCGCAGGCCGTCCCCCCGCCGGATGTGCCCCGCCAGGGGGGCCCGCAGGCCCAGCAGGGTCTTCATCAGGGTGGACTTGCCCGAGCCGTTCTCGCCCACGATGCACAGGTAGTCCCCCTGCTCCACCGTGAAGGAGAGGTGTTCGGCCACCGGGGTGTTCTCGTACCCCAGGGTCAGGTCTTGACAGGTGATCAGGGCCATGGGATGCCTCCTCAAGCCAGCGCTTGCTTCAACACGTCCAGGTTGGACGCCATGATCGAAAGATACGTCGCGCCGGCGCGCACGTCCTCGCTGCTGACCCCCTGCATCGAGTCCAGGGTCAGCACCGCCGCGCCGTTGCCGGCGTTCTGGGCGATGGTCTGGGCCACACGGTGGTCCGAGTGGTCGATGGCCAGCACCGCGGGCAGGTCCAGCTCCTGCACCTTGCCCGCCAGGAAGGCCACCGTCTCGAAGCTGGCCTCGGTCTCGGCCGAGCAGCCGGGGAACGCCGCGTAGTAGTCCAGGCCGTAGTCCTCCACCAGGTACCGGAAGGGGAAGCGGTCCCCAAACAGCAGGGTGCGGACCGGCGCGGCGTCCACCGCGGCCTGGTATGCGGCGTCGAGGGCGGCCAGCTGCCCGCCGTAGGCGTCGGCGTTGGCGGCAAAGGCCTCCGCGTGGGCGGGGTCCATCCGGCCCATCGCATCCGCGATGGCGCTGGTGAGCAGCTGCGCGTTGCGCAGGGAGAGCCAGATGTGCTCGTCGTATTCGGCTTCGGCGTGGGCGTGGCCGTCGTGGTCCTCATGGGCGGCCTGCATGCCCTCGGTCAGCTCTTCCAGCCGGGCGGCGCTGCCCAGCACGTCCAGCAGGCTGAGCACCTCCATGTCCTGGTTGACGGCCTCCTGCAGGGCGCCGTCCACCCAGCTGTCCGACGTGCCGCCCACGTACAGGAACAGATCGCAGGAGGACACCAGCAGCATATCGGCGGCGGTGGGCTGGTAGCTGTGCATATCCACCCCGGTGTCCTGCAGCCAGACCAGCTCGATGCCGGGCGTCTGGCCCAGCACCTGCCGGGCCCAGTCGTAAAGGGGGAAGGTGGTGGCCACCACCCGCAGTTCCGCTTCGCCGCCCGTGCCGGGGGCCGAGGCCGCGCCGGCGTCCTCCGGGCGGGGGTGGGACGGGCTGCACCCGGCCAGCAGGGCCAGGGCCGCGAAGGCCGCCGCCAGGGCGGCCAGGATGCGTTTGCAATGGTTCATAGTACCTCCGTGCGGGGGCATCCCCCGCGCAAAATGAGCGGCAGGCCGCCCTTTGCGAGCCGCCCGCCGCGAAATTGCAACTTGACTGCAAATTATTATACACACCGGGCGGGGGGTTGTCAATACCCGGCGGGGGGCTTCTTCTTGCGCTGCGCCTGGCGGTTGCCCTCTCCGTTTACGCTGCGCCTGCCGGTTGCCCTCTCCGTCACAGTCCGCTTGCGCGTCCTGTGCCACGCTACAAAGTCAAGTAAGTGCAACAGAAGAATCAAAGAAAATTTCAGCAGGGGA